>Ga0207433_10000206_pt1 | contig 142111 bp, 160 predicted proteins | sample YelNatPaOPGAMG01_FD_187559 | JGI IMG/M metagenome (GOLD analysis project Ga0207433, IMG submission 187559) | Hot spring thermophilic microbial communities from Obsidian Pool, Yellowstone National Park, USA - OP-RAMG-01 (SPAdes) (version 3) | ecosystem: Environmental > Aquatic > Thermal... | reverse complement strand
AATTAGGGCAAAGCAAGCTCCAGAAATTGGGGGAAGGAAGCCGGATAAAACGTATGCCAAAAACACCACATATATGAATTGGGTAGAGAGCACGAAAAATATGGTAACTATTCGTGCCAGTATGTACCTATATAGCTTTGTATTGCTCGTCATTAAAACCGTTAAAAAGTTGGTGATAACGTCTAGTCTTGTTATTGCAAAAGATTGGTTAAACATGGATAAAGTTTGAATGCCTATTATTCCTGCCGCGATAAATGAGATGTAATTTACGTATAAACCTTGGTAAATTATGGTCGAAGATATGCTTGTCGATACTGTTAGGGCGAATATTACCAGATAAATTGTAGGAATAAGAATATACGATATTAGTAAATAAGTTGTGGTTCCAAGTTTGAATTCCCTCCATATGAGAGCTAACACTTCATCTCACTCCAAACATTAAAAGAAATACATCCTCAATGCTAGGTTCTATTGTCTGAACTTTAAGTAGCGTAAATTTTCTATCAATTAGTTGCGAGACAACTTGATGAACGAGAGATGGATCGTTTACTGTTACATCCAAAACCCCATCTTTGTACTCTGTTTTAAGCACACCTTCAATGTCCATTAGGAAGGAAAAGTCTGACCTTTCTTTGTTCTTTAAAGATAACTTAATGACTGTTAACCCCCTCATTCTTTTTAGCTCTTCAACATCGCTGACTATTATCGGCTTGGTCTTCAGCATTATGACTCTGTCGCATAAAACTTCGGCTTCTCTCATATCATTCGTAGCGACAATCATGGAAGCTCCATTATCTCCAACTAGACGCTTAATTAAATTCCAGGCCTTCATCTTACCGATTGGATCAAGACCGAGAGTTGGCTCGTCTAGAAAGATCACATCCCTTTTAACCAGAAAAGCCCTAGCTAACTGAACCTTTCTCTGTAACCCGGTCGAAAGCGAGATAACCTGCGAATTAATCTTATCCAAAAGTTCAAGCTCATTCAATACATTTAAGATTAGGGTACGTCGTAAAGCCTTAGGAACTCCCTGCAACCATGCATAAAAATAAAGGTTGTCATAAACGGATAAGAATAAATCCATTGCAGGTTCTTGCGGAACTAAAATAATATGCTTTCTAACACGATCCTTATCAGTCTGAACATTATATCCACAAATATATGCGGTTCCGCTGGTTGGTTTAATGATTGTTGTTAGCATACCGATCGTTGTCGTTTTACCCGCACCATTTGGACCGAGAAGGCCCAGTATTTCTCCTTCTCTTAACTTGAACGATAGATCCTCAACGGCTTTAATGGAACCATCATAAATTTTTGTGAGATTGATTGCTTCGATTATATCCACTTGATTTACCTCATAAAAATTTATGATGGTTCAATATATAGCTGATTCGTTTCCAACTGGATAAAGATTTAAGGGTTTAAAGGGATTTTAGGAGAATTGTGGCTGATGCCGGGATGGCGGAGTGGATAACGCGCAGGCCTTGAGAGCCTGTGGCCCGTCTGGGCCGCGTGGGTTCGAATCCCACTCCCGGCGCCAACATTTTAGCGTCTGGGGATGGTGCGGTTGCGTTGCCTGCGTTGTGGGAGATGTTGCCAGAACACTGAGATGGAGCTTTCGGAAGACGATGTTAAAAGGCTTGTGAATGCTGGCTACACGCCGGAAGATTTTATAGTGGTTCGTGATGGTATCCCACGCCTGAAGAATGTGGATGGCTGGTGTTATTTTTTCAATCCTTCGGAGAAGCTTTGTAGGGTTTACCCTTTTAGGCCTTTGGGTTGCCGCCTTTATCCCGTTGTTTATGTGGAGGGGGAAGGCGTGACGTTAGACGAACTTTGCCCAGCGAGGCTTACAGTTTCGCCAAAAGAGTTTAGGGTGAAAGCTAAAGCCCTTAATGCTCTTCTGGAGAGAATAGATAGAGAACGTGAAACGCGACAAAAGCGGACTTAACGGCGGTTTAGCGTCAATTTTGCCTGTTGGGAAACTCGTTTTTAAGGTATTTTTCGAACTGTTCGGCGTACTTGTATCCGCTGTCCGGAAAAATTAGGACGTATACACCCTTCTCTTGGGCTATCTTCTGGAAGGCGTGGACGACTGCGCCTGAACTTAGCCCCACTAGGAGGCCCTCTTTTCTTGCAATGTTTATGGCTGCTTCTGTGGCTTCACGCTGCGATACGTCTACTATTTGGTCGAATGTTGTCCATTGAATCCACTTCATGCCTGTTTCAATCCTTCTTATGCCGGGGATCACTTCGTTTTGTGCCGGTTGGACCCCTACAATTTTGACTTTGTCGCCATATTTGGTTTTGAAGTATAGGGATATGGCACTTATGTGCCCAGAAGTGCCTAGCCCTCCAATTATGCATGTTGGTTTTAAGCCCAGACTCGCCAGCTGCTGGTCTATTTCCCTTGCCGTGTGTTTTAAGTGGGCTTTGAAGTTAGCATCGTTTTCAAACTGATTTAAGTGAGCCGCTCCATGGGCTTTTGCTTCGGCATCCACATGGCTTATGGCTTCAACTGTTAGGCTTACGGGCAACCTCACAACTTCGGCTCCAAGAACGTTTAGGTAGATGTCGCTTGCCCTCTGCACGGTCATAGGAACGTAAACCTTCGTCTTGGCTCCAAAAATGTTTGCTATCGAAGTCAAGGCTATTCCAGTGTTTGTGGACGTTGCTTCATACAAAATGCGTTTAAACTCGCCCTTCTCCATTGCCTCCTTAATCATATACCAAGCTATTCTGTCTTTGACGCTGTTGCTGAAGGGGTTGTAGCATTCAAGCTTCGCCCAAACACTTCTACCGTTTGTGGAAAGCGAATTCAGTTTGACGAGGGGTGTCGGCCAACCCCCTAAAAGCAGTTCAAGACTCCCGCTGTAGACTCTTAACGTTTTTACATCATGTCTCTCCGTCCCCCGAAGCTTTTTCAGCGGGACGCTTATCTTAACCTCTCCGCCCATGATAGTAAAGCTTTTGGGCGGAAGCTTTACACCTCCAATAGCCGCCTTAATAATAGCCTCCTTCGTTAAGCCTTCCGCTGTTTTAACTTCAACTTTGTTTATGTCAACTTTAAAAGCTGGAACCTTTTTAGCAGAAAGCAGTTCCAGGGCTTGGAACGCTTCATAGCCGTAAAGCAAAACCTTCGTTTTCTTATCCAAAACCAGCGGAGTGTCGGCAGTTTCCGTTTTCAAGAATCTAGAGTAAATTGGGAGAACGTCTTTTAAATCCACGTACATAGCGGTTTTAACCATTTCTAGCGGTACATATGCGAGTTCGCTTTTCAAAACCTCCAGAGGGACATCTACCTTCTGTTCTATGGCTGAAATATGCACTAGGACATCGCTGTTCCTTATCATATGCCGAGAAGCTTTAGGCGGAAGCCTTTTCCCCGATAAGGCGGCTTCAACCACGTCCCGCTTTGTAAGGCGGCAGTTTTCCTTCCACGCTTGAACTATAATGCTCGGCGAATCATAGTCCACATATACGACTGGTATCCTCCTGCATCCAAGGCTTTTTAACACAGTATAGCGGTGTTCACCATCAAGGATGACTTTTGTCTTGCGGTCTGCGACTATTGCATACTTTAAGACACCGTCTAAGGCTATTTGTTGGATTAGCTCTCTTAAGTGGTCTGGGTCCACCTCTTCGTGAGGGTGTAGCTGTTCCAGCTCCACGAGGTGTGTTTGGAGGTTTGTTTGGGACACGTTTAACACCGTTAAACCAAAATTTAACACCGTTAAAAATATATAAATTTACCGCCAAAAACAACATGGGAACAAAATGAAACCTCCATGTGTCGTCGTCGTGAAATACCTCCTGCCAGCCATAAGAGTGCTTGTAACCAAAGAGCTCATAGAGAAGCATAACATGCGAAAAATCGAGGCTTCTGAAAAGATGGAGTTGACGCCCGCCGCCATAACACAGTATTATAAGGGCGAGAGGGGAACGGTTTTAGCCCGCGAAATAGAGCAGTCGCCGGAAGCCATGAAGATGATTTCGAAACTTGCTGAAGCCCTAGCCAGAGAAGAAGTCACAACCGAAAACGTCATTGAGAAACTTTGCGAAATATGCACAACCATAAGACATGAAGGGGTTATATGCAAGCTTCATCAAGAAGACCTTCCAGCCCTTGATGCTTGTAAATGCGCCACATGCTACCCGCAGCTTAAAGCCGAAGAGGAACAGCCCAAAATTTGAGTTTCGATTCAACGTTCAGCCATGACCACGGCTTTCATTGGTTTACCCTTAACCTCAACCCTGACAATTTTTACTTGAACCTTGCTTAGAATTTCCTTTGCCGCTTTCTGGGCTTCCGTCTTCGTCTTGTACATTCCCTCTAACTCAATCCAAGGCATTGTCTCGCCGATTTTAACCCATACGGCGTACATTTTGCCTGCACACTCCTTGCATGTCTGGTTTAGCTTTAAACTCCAGTCATTAAAACGGTTATGAATTTTGGATACGTAGTTGAAAAATTAATTAAGGTGTTTAATAACCATCTGATGGTTTGGAGCGATCGTGAAGGTGAAGTTTAAGGCACGCTTTTTCCAGCGTGCCTGAAGGAGTGCCCATGAAGCATGAATGAAGCCCAAAAAAGGCAAGAAGGCGAAAGTGATGAAACCGGCCTGCAATGCGCGGAAAATTACAGGTGCCGAAGCGTGTTTAGCCAGTTCACTCCATACCGAAAGATTATGCCAAAACTCCACGTTTTGTAGGCCTTCACATCCAAACATTGTTCTGTTTCAAAAACTTCAAGGGAGGGGTTGATGGATTTGACCGTTGATGCCAAGCCAACTTTCATCAAAACCCTTAAGCAGTCGGTGATGGCCTATGCGTTTAACATATTCGGGATAGCCGCTGGAACCATAGTTGCCTACAATTCGGGGATTTTTGAACGGGTTCCTTGGAGTGTTGTGATTTACCCTGCGATTTTAAGCGCTAGGGGGGTTATAGGAGGCTTGTTCTGTGGGAGGCTGAGCACAGCTCTTCACCTCGGCACTGTTCAACCCTGCTTCTTCGGAAACACGAAAAGCTTCTATCTGCTCTTTCACGCAATTGTCTTCCTAACTTTTGAGGCCAGCCTGTTTATGGGATTGGTGGCTGTGTTTTTTATAACAACATTTGCTGGTTTTTCCGCTGAACTCTGGGGTATGATAAACGTGCTCGTGGCAACTATGGCTCTAGCGTTAATCGTCATTTCTCCGCTAACCCTAACGGTTTCCTTCCTCTCTTTTAAACATGGCTTAGACCCTGACATAATTCTGTACCCTGTGGAATCCACTGTTTCAGACCTCCTAATAACAGCCATCTACATTTCCGTGTTAAATCTATACCTTATGCACGTCCTCTTCTGGTATCTTCTCATGATCGTAAGTCTAGCGTTGCTTTTCGCGTCGGTTTACATTGTTATCAGAAACTTTCATGAACCAGAATTTACGAAAACCCTCAAAGAGTCCCTACTAACCCTCATAATGGTTTCCTTCATAATCAATGTTGCCGGGACATTTTTAGGAAAGGTTGACGAGCTTATACGCTGGAGATCTGAGATTTACGAAGTCTACCCGGTTTACGTGGTTTACCCAGCCTTAATCGACACTATTGGCGACGTCGGCGCCGTTGTTGGTTCAACTTCAACCACAAAACTCGCCCTCGGCACGTTGAAGGCGTCATTCTCCTCAATAAAAGATCATTTAGCAGAAGTTTCAGGTGCTTTGACAGCCTCTCTAATAATGTATTTTGCTTACTCCTTCTCAGCTCTCACGATAACTGGGAAACTTTCACCCATAAACCTTGCAAGGTTCACTACGTTGCTGTTTACGGTTAACTTTTTAGCCGCCGCCTTAATAGTCTTGGTGTCCTACTCCGTGGCAATTATAACTTTCCAAAAAGGCTTAGACCCAGACAACTTTCTAATTCCGATTGAAAGCTCTTTAGCCGACACTTTAACGACCATTTCGCTTTTTGTCGCCCTAACCCTCTGGGTTTGGGTTTAAAGACCGGGTTGGGATAAGGGTTAAAATATCAGATGTTTAAAGTCTAGTTTCGGAGCGCTCTAAACGCTATGGCGTTCGAGAAAATAGAGTATAAACCCATACCGGTCCGAGAACTTCTCCGTGAAATGAAAAACCTTTCCGAGCTTATGATAGATCTCGCCTACTCAGCCGCCCTCTTCAACGACAGAGAGCTTGCGGAAGACGTTTTGGAGCTGGAAAAACGCATAGACACCCTGGCCTACCAACTTGAAATGATGACTATGATAGCCGCCAGAGATGCTGAAGACGCCGAGGCGTTGGTGGGGGTTTCCAAGGTAGCAAGCGCTGCGGATAAAATTTCAGACGCTGCCGCCGACATAGCCGCCATAGTCATTCGGAACATAGGCGTCCACCCCATTGTAAGCGAGATTTTTGAGAGGGTTGAAGAACACCTCGTGAAAGTCAAAGTGCACGAGAAATCCATTCTCGTTGGGAAAACGCTGAACGAGCTTGACCTAGCCCCAAGGATGGGTATAGACATAATCGCCATCTACAGGAAAAACGATTGGATAATAAACCCAAAAGCCGAAGAGAAAATTCAATTCGGAGACGTTTTGATTGCAAGGGGGACTTCCGAAGGGTTAAAAGAGCTTATGGCGTTGTGTGAAGGAAAACTGGACAAATTGGAGGATTAAATGTGTCGAAGAGAAGCCAGAGAAAGTTTGAGGAAATAGTGAGGCGTTTTGTAGAGCTTAAAGACACGTCGGAGTTAATGATAGATCTCGCCTACTCTGCGCTTCTTTTAAACAGCAGGGAGCTTGCAGAGGAAGTTGCAAGGCTTGAAGAGCGTGTGGACGAACTTCACACGGAGTTTGAGCTGCTAGTTCTCTCCAGCGGCTTCAAAAAGGAGGAAGCTAAAGGTTTTCTAGGACTTGTTAGGCTCGGTGTTGCCGCTGAGAAGATAGCCGACGCCGCCGCACAGATAGCCGAAGTAGTTTTGAGAGGAGTTGAACCTCACCAAGTTTTGAAGCTAGCCATAGAAGAAGCTGAGGAAACCATAACCTACGTGCATGTGGCTGAAAATTCCCCGTTAGTTAATAAGACCTTGAAGGAAGCCAGAATTCCCGAGGAGACGGGCATGTGGGTTCTCGCCATCAAAAGGGATGAAAAATGCATAAGACCTAAGCCTGACACCACAATTCAAGCTGGCGACATTTTAATAGCCTCCGGCTACGCTGAGGGTGAAGAAGACTTAAAAAGGCTTGCTGCCCCACCTCAAGGTTTCGCTTGAAGATGGAATTTACCAGTTAAGTGGAAGTAAATTTACTGCAGTGATCCACGCGGATGCTGAGAGTTAGGAGATAAATTCTTATTGAAATTCAGCCTAAGGGGAGAAAACTCTCAGTTAGTTTTTATTTTCTTCAAAAACGGTGATGCTAGTGCTGTTATAGCCGTCGTTGTGAATTTGTATTGCATTTTGTCCTTAATTGTTTTTAAAGCTACTTCTCGCCCTTAGCCTTCCTTTCAGTCTTCTTCTCTTCTTTCTTTTCCTCGGCTTCTTTGGCTTCCGCCTTCTCCTCTTCCTTCTTTTCCTCGATTTCGGCTGTTATCTCCTCTATAGGTTTCGGTGGAGGTGTTGTTGCCATAGTCCAGCCTATCCATGCGCCTATAGCCATGACTGCTACAAATGCTATCAACACTGGAATTGCTACAGCCCAGAATTTAATGGCGTTAACATCGCTCACGAGAAAGGTGAGCCACTGGGGGTAAAACAGCGTCACCACATAGAGAAAGGCTATCACAACGCAGACAACAAATATTACTCCACCTATGGCTTGATCTTTACTAACCATCTATATCACCATACATAGAGCCATTGTATCTTCGTCTCCTTTTAAAGTTTACCGTGGGAATCTAAGTTGTCCCCATTTCCCAAGTTGCTAAATATTTTTTCTGTTCCTCTGTCAACGTGTCTATTTTCACTCCCATGGCTTCAAGCTTAAGCCTTGCAACGGCTTCGTCTATCTCCCTTGGCACCGGATAAACCTTCGGGGGCATCTTTTCAGATTTAACTAAATGCTCAACGCATAGGGCTTGGTTTGCAAAGGACATGTCCATAACCTCCGACGGGTGTCCCTCGGCGGCTGCAAGGTTTACAAGTCTTCCCTCAGCGAGAAGGTAAAGCCTTCTACCATCCTCTAAAGTGTACTCTTCAAGGTTTGGTCTTATCAGCCTTTTAGAAGTGGCAAGTTCCTCCAGGTCTTTTAGGTTTATTTCCACGTTGAAGTGGCCGCTGTTGGCTAAGATTGCTCCGTCCCGCATTTTCATCATGTGTTCTCTGCGGATAACATTTACGTTGCCCGTGGCTGTGACGAAAATTTCGCCTATGGCCGCGGCTTCGTCCATAGGTGTGACACGGAAACCGTCCATGACCGCTTCGAGAGCCCTTAACGGGTTGGTTTCCGTGACTATAACGTTGGCGCCCATGCCTCTGGCCCTTAGAGCTATGCCCCTCCCGCACCAGCCGTAGCCGCAAACCACAAAGTTTTTGCCAGCCAGAAGGATGTTTGTGGCTCTTAAAATGCCGTCTATGGTGCTCTGCCCTGTCCCGTAACGGTTGTCAAAGAGGTATTTTGTGTATGCGTCGTTAACGGCTATGATCGCATATTTAAGGGCGCCGCTTCTTTCCATGGCCTTAAGCCTCAGAACACCAGTGGTGGTTTCTTCCGTCCCGCCCTTCACGTGAACCAACACATCAGTGCGTTTGCCGTGAATTGTGCTTACGAGGTCTGCTCCATCGTCCAATGTTACCAAAGGCTTATGGTCTATCACCCGTTCAATGCACCAGTAATACTCCTCCGTTGTTTGTCCACGCCACGCGTAAACATGAACGCCAAGCTTGGCTAGGGCTGCCGCCACCTCATCCTGTGTTGAAAGAGGATTGGAGCCGCACAAGGCAACTTCAGCCCCACCGGCCAGGAAGGCGCCAACGAGAACTGCTGTCTCCTTTGTCACGTGGAGGCAAGCGCCAAGCGTTACACCTTTGAAAGGTTTTTCTGTGCTGAACTTCTTCTTAATCTGGTTTAGCACTGGCATATGTTTTGAAGCCCACTCCATTTGGAGAAAACCTTTCGAGGCTAGGCTTTCGTCCTTAACTTTATATTTCTCCAAATCTCTCCCTCCGGCAATTTCGCGGCTTAACTATTTAACGTTGTGTTTTACCCGTTCTAGGAGGCGTGTTTTCGCCTTTTCAGCCATCTCCATAACCTCTTCACAGTCCACAGTTGTCAGACGCCTATCCTCCACAACTATTTCCCCATTCACTATTACTGTTTCCACGTCTGTGGCTTTAGCCGCATAAACGAGGTGACTTACCTCGTTGTGCACTGGACGAAGGTGAGGCTTGGCAAAGTTTATTATTGCCAGGTCAGCCTTTTTGCCTACTTCTATGGAGCCTATCTCAGAGTCCCATGAAAGCGCCTTAGCTCCCTCAATGGTGGCTAGAGCCAGCACCTGAGCCGCTGACATCAAAGTAGGGTTCTTGTTCACGCCTTTATGAAGCAAAGCCGTTACCTTCATAACCTCAAACATGTCCGCCGAATTGTTGGAGCATGGGCTGTCGGTACCAAGCGAAACCGTCACGCCTTCCTCGAGCATTTTGGGAACTGGGCTTATGCCCGAAGCCAACTTTAGGTTTGAAACGGGGTTGTGGGACACCTTCACCCCTCTAAGCTTCATTACTGCTATGTCTATGTCCGTTAAGGCCACACAGTGCGCTGCAACCACGTGGCTACCTAAGACGCCCAAGGAATTTAAGTACTCTATCACGCCGCCCTTCAAATTTATGTTGAAAGCTTTGCGTATTTTCTCCGGTTCGTCGTCTGTTTCAGCCACGTGAATATGCCATATAATCGGCGCTCCAGACCCGTATTTCTCGTTCAACTCGCCGCATAGGACGCTAAGCTCCCGCATGTATTCCGGGTCAACGGTGTACGGCGCATGGGGGTCAACGCTAACCCTTATTCGGCCGTCCGCCCCGCCGTGCCAGTTTTTGGCTAAATCTTCTAGGGCTTTTCTGTCATCCTCCTTACGCCAAGAAAAACAGACGTGTCCAACAACAGCCCGCATACCCGCCTCGGCAAAGGCCTTCGCCTCATTATCGCCGGGCGTGTAATGGTACATGGTATTAACAGTTGTTGTACCGCCTAAAACGGACTCAACAGCCGTTAAAAGGGCGCCCACGTAGATGTCGTTTGCAGTCATATAGCCCTCAACAGGCCAAATCCACTTTTCCAGCCATTCTTGTAGGGGCAGGTCGTCCGCGTATCCTCTCAGCAAACTCATGGCTGCATGCTGATGCGTGTTAATAAGCCCTGGAATAACAACTTTCCCCCTCGCGTCTACCCGTTCATAACCCCTTGGATATTTGCCCATAAGCTCACGGGATTTTCCAACATCCACGATATCTTCGCCCTCAACAACCACGGCTCCGTCCCTGATTATTCTACCATCCTTCATCGTGACGACCGTTCCACCGTAAACGAGAAGATCCACACCGTACTCCCCCCCCCACCTTAGTCTAATACGAGGACAGGTTTTCTGCGAAACCTTATAACAAGTTTCTCCCTTAAATGGTCTAGCCACGAGAGGAGTAAATTTTGGCCCAGAAAAGGTTTAGGGTTATCAAGCCAGAAATCCGCGTTTTAGGCGTGGACGACGGAGTTTTTAAACCGAGAACAAGGGGGTTTGTGCCAGTCATAGGCGTTGTCTTCAGAGGGGGATACTGGCTTGACGGGGTTATGCACACTAAAATAAAGGTTGACGGCACAGACGCCACGAGGAAAATAGCCTCCATGGTGATAAACTCACCCCACCACAAACAGTTGAGAGTTATAATGTTGGATGGAATAACCTTCGCAGGCTTCAACGTAGTAGACATCAAAGAACTAAACGCCAAAACAAGCCTCCCAGTAATAACCGTAACCCGTGAAAAACCAAACCTTGAAGAGATTAGAAGGGCTTTAGAAAACCTCCCAAAAAGCGAGGAACGCTGGAAAGCCATACTCAACGCCGGCGAACCCGTCGAAGTGCCGGTTAAAGGCGGAAAGGAGAAGATTTACGTGCAGGCTGTTGGGATAAGCCTAGAAGACGCCATAAAAATTTTGAAGCTCACCTCGACCAGAAGCAACATTCCAGAAGCCCTCCGGGTTGCCCACTTAATCGCCTCCGGCATAACCCCACTGTAACATCAACACTAATCAAGGGCTAGAAAAGTTTAAAAGACACCTTGAGCATGGGGAAACAAGCGAAGACGGAGCTTAAAGCAATGGAATTTTGCCCAAAATGCGGAACCCGCCTCGTGCCTAAAAAGTGTAAAGATGAGAAAAGAGAAACTCTAACCCTTATCTGTCAAAAATGCGGGTACAAGAAACAGATCATCAGCGAAAAAGCAACGCCTAAAGTGGCTAAAGTAATACAGCATAATCCCCAACAACAAGTCGCCGTAATAGGAAGGGAAGAACAGAAATTGCGAACACTGCCAACAGTGAGAATCGAATGCCCCAAATGCGGAAACAATACAGCTTACGTTTGGCAAGTGCAAACCCGAGGAGCAGACGAATCCTCAACCCAGTTCCTACGCTGCACAAAATGCGGCTACACGTTCAGAGAATACAGCTGACCGTGCAGGGTCAGCGTCACCTTTAAGAGTGTAAAGTTTTATAATTTTAGGCATCACCTTTAGAAGGGGAGAGACATGTTCAGACTTAAAGTTGCAGACGCTAGACTTTTGAAGGACATGGCCAACGCCATATCAATCCTCGTGGACGAAGCAACCTTCCAGATAACCCCAGAAGCCCTGCGGTTAAGGGCTATGGACCCTTCGAGGGTGGCCATGGTGGATTTTGAGTGGCCAAAGACGGTTTTCGACGAGTACGTATGCACTGAACCATCAAAAATGTGCTTAAATATTAGCGAGTTGTTGAAGTTGTTGAAAAGAGCTGGCAAAGAGGAGTATGTGGAGCTGGCTCTGGACGAGAAAACTGGACGGTTACAATTGAGGATAACCGGAAAATACACGCGCACCTTCACCATGCCGCTTCTCGAAGCATCTGAGGAGGAGGTGCCGACACCAAAAATTACATTCAACGTTAGGGCGAAGGCCACAACAGAAGGGCTTCGCAGAGCATTGGAGGACGCTGAACTGGTAAGCGACCACGTACGCATAGAGGCAGACGGCGAAAAACTGGTTTTTCAGGCGGCAGGCGACCTTATGGGGGCCACTATAGAACTTAAGAAGGGAAGCGACGCACTCCTGGATTTGGAGGCGAAAGAACCTTCGAAAGCCACCTTCAGCCTAAGCTACCTCTCGGAAATAGTCAAGGCAGCCTCCCCCACCTCCGACATCGTAACCCTGGAATTTTCCACAGACATGCCCATAAAACTCGATTTCCAACAGGCTAAGGAAGGAAAACTTGTCTTTTACCTAGCGCCGAGAATAGAGACAGCCTAGTGGAAAAATGGAAGCCACCGCAGTAAAATTCACGAAAAACGATTTAGCCAAATACCCCTTCTTGAAGGAAGCAGCCGAATACGTAAGAAGCCTAGACCTGAAAATCGAAGACCTCGCCGGCCCTGAGTTCTCCCAAATCCTCAAAAGAGCCAAAGAAAGGGTGGAAGAAGCCATCCTCTACGCCAGCGTCTCAAGGAAGCTGCAAAACGAAGAAGTGGAAATCCTCTCATTCCCAACAGCCATCATGCTCGCCGCCGCCACAGAGAACTCCTTCATTAAGAGGCGCTACGCCCTCGCGGAGGCCAAGCAGGCCTACAACGACTTAAAGTTCGAAGCTAGAGAAAAGATACTTTCGGTAGCAAAAAACTTCCAATGGAAAATCAGACTAGTGGACGCAGATGAAGACGTTGCACCCTACGAGTTCAAACTCCACTTCACAGACTACCTGAGGAACACGGTTAACCTCCGCGACAAAAAATGGAAGCTTGTCAACCGCCCCCTAGCCTACGGAAACGTCTACCTAACAAGAAACGAGGCGGCAAGGCTTCTAAGTGAGGAAGTTAGACGCCATATAGAAAAACGTCTAGAAATAGGTGAACTGCCAAAACTTCCCCAGAAAATCGCTAACATGGTGGAAATGCTAAAAACCCTAACCTTAGAAAAAGTTAGCAAAACCGAAATAGAAGGCATACCAAAAACAGTCAAGCCAGAAGCCTTCCCACCATGCATAGCAGCCCTCTACGAAGCAGCCAAAAGAGGACACCACCTCCCCCACGTGGCAAGATTCACCCTAACAACCTTCCTAGTAAACATTGGAATGCCAGCAGAAAATATAATCGACCTATTCCGAAACACATCAGACTTCAATGAACGCCTAACCCGCTACCAAGTGGAACACATAGCAGGCGAAAGAGGCTCGAGAACTCGCTATAAACCACCAAAATGCCAAACTTTACAAACCCACGGAATCTGCATAAACCCAACAGAACTATGCAAAACGATAAAGCACCCCCTAAGCTTCTACATAAAATACTTGAGCAGAAAGATCTAAAGTTTGGTAATCGTCCAAAACTGACTTTAGATCTTTCAATGGATAAAGCGTGCTTTGTAAAACAAAAATAGTCTAGCTTTAACTTATTGGTTCAATAGTTATGAAGACTTGTGAGGAACACTCGGTAACAGTTTTATTTCTGGTTTCAAAATTGAATAACTCAATTTCTAAAAATAGACTCCCCAATTGAAATTGGATGGTTTCCCCTTTAGATAACAGATTTTCAGAATTTAACGGTATTTTTGCCTTAATCCGAATTTGGGAATTTAGATCATTAAGTCCTGGTGCAATAACGTATACATATTCTCGGGGCTCACCCGCAAAAGAGATATCTATTTCGCTTAATCTGTCGGGGTCTAAATATTTCGATTTTGTAACGTTAAAATCTTTTATTTTAACGGTTACGATGCTGAAGTTTGGTGTTATTGCTTGAATATGTACGTTTAACATACCAAAATGCACTGTGTATTTGAGGTTTTCTCCTTCCATAATATAGATAGAAGGTTTTTCGAGAATCAGATTACTGGCCTCCGCTCTCACGACAAATGCTGTATTTAAATGTCCATTAAAAGATCCCAAGGTCATCAGAGTTTGATTTATTTGGGCTACAATGTACAGATTTACTATTGTTAAAGCTATGTTTACGATCAAGGTTATGATTAATATTATTTTCAAAAAGTTTTTTGATTTCATCATTTTCTCCATTTTATTCTCCACGTGAGACATTTTTACTTTAGTTCATTTCCATAATTTATCTTTTTATTCATTCAATCGGAAAAGCACAACTCCATCAGACGCGTCAATTAAGCTGTATTTATTGTTTTTGAATATAAACTCAATGTAGATAAATGAGGCAGAAATAGAGTAAGGTTGATCAGCTTTAAAGTCCAAAAGTACGTATTCTATATCTTGCTTGCTAAGGTTAGCTAAAATTTCTTTATCAATAAGCATGTACTCGTAATTCCACGTAGGTGGCGCGATTGTATACGCATTATATCTATTTGAAACGTGCGGAAATATGTTGCTTTGAGTGAGCACCGATGCATTCCCAGGTATACGTGAAATGAAACTCCTGACTATGCTGTTATGTTTATCTAATAAATCAAAGGCTCGGTATTGGGAGTATACTACCGGTAGCATCGAGGAAAAAATTATTATTGTTGTAATAAATGCTAAAATTGCCAATTTTGAAGCTAAAAATTTTTTTCCTTGGGCTTTCACCAGGCCGTGAACAAAGCCTAAAAAAACGAATGGTACTACAAAAGCACCATAATGGCCTTCTAGGCTATAATATAAGCGGTATGTTGAAAACAAGCTTACTAGAAGGTATGGTATTGCAGGAATAAGCCCTTTAAAACCTAACAACGGTATAAACAAAACCGGAAACATAAGAAGTGCCAAATATAATAGTTTCATCACCCAATCTGTTGCAAGTGCGTTAAGTGCACCCACTGGATTTAATATAACTTTGAGTGGTAGATCTGAAATGCTTTTAGCGCCTATAATTGCCCACTCACGCCACAGTGAAGGCCTTCCAGTCCAGCCGAAGAACATTCTCATGTAATTTGCAAAGAAAAAATAAGGGATGCTGACGGTTAAAATAATCAATGAAACTTTAAATCCCTTATTCCGGCTTGTCCGATAGTATAGTAGCCCATACACCCCTATAGCCGCTATGGTGAGTGCTGAGGCTTCATGGGTCATTAGCCCAAGTATAAGGGTAACTGCAAGCTTTTTGACGTCGGTTTTTATCAGATAATACAGAATGTAAGCAAAAAATGTAACTGCAAAAGATTCAGGTGAAAAACCACTTAATGTGATACCCTGTAATAAAGGGTAGAACATGTACATTATTCCAATAATTGTGGAGATTTTCTCATCTTTTAAGAAGAGATTAGCTATTTCATAAATTGGAAATGCCCCGATAGCTATTATTAGAGTACTTATTACTAAGAGAGTTTCTCCAGCAGGGTAAACAGCATAAAATGGTAGTGCCAATAAAATTGTCGGGCTGAAATGTGCTGCTAAGAAGCACCCACTTTTAGTGTAAACTCCAATTTCCGACGTGTAATAAAGAAATCTACCGTGGAGAGTATTCCAGAAAGCTTGATTGAAAATCCCCAAATCCCATGTGAAAATCCTGTATGATTGATAAATTAGAATTTCGATTATAGAAAAAACAATGGTGTATATTAAGACAGCAATTAAGACGTATATCCTATAGCCTAACTTTTCTTTTAAATGCGCAATAATGTTAACTAACTGCATTAGACGCGACCTCTTTCAACATTTTTAAGAATTCGGGAAAGACATTCTTTAAGTCATATTTGCCAACCTCTATACGCATTCTTTTGCATAAATTAAAGTATTCTTCTCTTTTCCCTGTCCATAGGTTTTGAAGTTTGCAAATAACAGTTGCAAAGTCTTTAACTGATGTTGCGTAAAAAATTGGTAAATCCAATCCTTGGATAGCCTTTGTAGGTAATGCAACAATGGGTGTTCCACATGCAGATACCTCAAGTAATGTTAATGGAAAAACGTCTATTGTGCTTGTGTACACCAAAAGGTGAACTCTTGAGTATAATCTAGCCAGATAATCCGCATTCGATATAAATCCCAGGTTCCTTACATTTCTAACACTCACTAAATCAGGGCCTACTGCAATAAAATTTATTCCCTTCATTTTTAATAAATCTGCAATTTTGATGAAGGTGGAAAAGCCTTTTGCACGTCTTCCGGAATATAGGACGGTGAATTTTGAATCCTTTCCATCTAATGGTTTAAAACGTGAAGTGTCTATCCAGTTTGGAACATAGTACACTTTTTCCTTGCAATTGAATAACTTCAATACTTCTTTGTTTATCACATGCAAAGCATCAAAGCAACAAAGTTCGTTCTCTTTGAATTTGTCAAAATAAATTCTTGATATAAACCTAGAGAATCCAAATTTTTTAAGAAAATCTACATATCCCATAGTTCTAACTTCGATGCTTTGTAATTCTTTTAAGAAAACAAAAGCATGAAAAGACCCAATTCTAGGGGCATCTCCAATAAAAAATCTATGGACTAATGGTGCATAGATAATGTATATTACGTCAGCATCTTGAATTCTGTGGATAAAATTTTCTTTATATTCCACTTCTTTACATAAATCTTTAAGTTTTGTTGGCTTCCGTTCAAAAGGCAAAGCATAGATATTTACTTTATAACCTGCTTTTGTTAATTGATTTGCAGCATCGATTAAAAACCGCTCACCCCCGCCGTGAAAAGTGAGACTATAATGATGACAGAGAGCTATTGTCTTCATTTTCTCCTCAAAGCAGAAAAAGATCTGCTTATCAATGTATAAGCTTTCTGTCAACGTTACACTTTAATAATTTATGTTTACAATGAATCGTAGAAGTACGGTGTCTGTCTTGCAAAGTATTAAACAAAAGATTGGCGTTTATATGAATATAGTGCGAAGAAATAGTGTACTGGTTGCGTTGAGGTTTTTGCCCTTTTTCTCATTCTTCGTTCCATTTTTAATTTTGTATCTCTTATATCCGCATACTTTCGAGCCAGTATGGACAGGGACCTGGGAGAACCGGATCGGATATTTACTCTTTTTATGGCTGTTTTCTCTAGAGACGGTAATTGCTTGGGATCAAATAAAAGAACACGAGTTATCAATTAAAAAAGTTACTTTAATCGTCGCAACAGTGGTCCCGACTATATATGTTATCGTCGCCAATTACTTTGGACTTAATCAGATGATTATAAATTTGTCACTGAATCACAACATAAAATATAACTGGGCGATTTTGATGCCTATGTCCTTGGAGTATATGATATTTGCATTTTTATTTATCGCTCTGGTTGCTTTGATGTATGGTCGTTGCGCTTTAAAAACATATGCGATTTCAGCGTCTTTTTTAATGGTCATAGGTGTGATATACATCATAAATAACATATTTCCCTTTGGAGAATTTGCACCATTTCAGGTTTTAGCTATTCCTACCGCAGTAATTGCTGAGAAAGTTCTTAATTTAATGGGATATAAAACGATTCTTTCATTTGAAGGCAACATCCCAATTTTGCTTGCGGTAAATCCAGAAAATTTCAGAGAGTATTTCGCGGCCGGGATAGACTGGCCTTGTGCTGGTGTTGAAAGCCTTATGATTTACACTATTACGGTCTTACTGTTTCTGAAAAAGAGCGATTTCTCCTTGAAGCTGAAGATATTTTATTATTCGATAGGCGCCGTCATCACTTTCTTCATAAATGTTTTGAGAGTAGTTACTATTTATGTCATCGCGATTCACGGTGGTGCTTGGGGTGTTTTTCATGATTATTTTGGTCCACTTTATTCTATCGTATGGATTGTTTTGTATCCCTTAATAATCATTAAAAGTCAGAGTTTGCTGAATAGACTTCAAAGCGGAGAGTGAGCCTTTTTGAACTCCCTAATCTTTATGCGAGAAATGTTTCGTAGATATTATGTTGAGCATTTTGCTTTAACTACTTCTTTAATTCCGATGATTGAAAGACGAGAGTTTGGTTTTTTATCATTTGATCGTCAAATGTTACGTCATAAAAGCTTTGAAAGCTTTGAAGAACTAAAAGTTTTCCTTCAAAGTTTTGTTCCATTCGATGTTTATTATTCATGTGCTTACTATGAGAATCCGACCTTAGAGATGGATCGAAAAAATTGGTTTGGCGCCGACCTGATCTTTGACATAGACGCGGACCACATTTTAACTCAATGTGAAAGAATCCACGATATATGGGTGTGTTGTAGTTGCGGCTTTTCTGGGAAGGGTATAACCCCTGAAAGGTGTCCCTTATGTGAAGGTGAAAAGTTTAATGTTGACACATGGCCTTGTGAGGTGTGTTTAGATTCGGCGAGATTGGAAGCGATAAAACTTTTGGATATTCTGCAAAGCGACTTTGGCCTTTCTAGAAGCGACATTCGTGTCTTTTTCTCTGGACATCGTGGTTACCATATTCATGTGGAATGTGAAGATGTTAAATCTTTGGATTCAATGGCGCGCAAGGAGATCGTTGATTACGTAAGCGGCATTGGAATGGATCTTAAATTTCTTGATGAAAAAGGCTTTGAGAAAAAAGTAAGGCCTTTTGTCGGTTGGAGCCAGCGGTTAATTGATGGGTTGAAAGCCTTTTTATCAAATGCTAATGAGAGCAGTTTAAAGACCCTTAACCTTAAGAAAAATGTCATAGACGCCGTATTGCAAAACAAAGATATACTTTTAAATAATCTGCTTACCGGTGTGTGGAGGCCGGCTAAAGGGGTTGGCTTCAGAACGATGGTGAAACTTATGGAGCATGTTTTGGCTACACGGTCAGCAAAAGTAGACACGGTGGTAACGACGGATATTCATCGGTTGATTAGAATGCCTGAAACTTTGAATAGTAAGACTGGTTTTAGAAAGGCAGAAGTGCCTATTTCGATGATTGATAGCTTTGATCCCTTTAAGGAGGCTGTAGCTTTTAAGAGCGGCGAAGTGAAAGTATATGTAAAAGAAGTACCAAAATTTAGGATAAGTGACGAATTTTTCGGTCCTTATAGGAACAAAGAGGTTGAGTTACCCCTGGCGGCAGCCTTGTTGCTTGTTTGCAGGGGTCGAGCAGAGGTTCTACATTATGTATGATATCCTTCTTGAACTCTGGAGAAAAGAATTCGAATGTCGTGAATTGGTAAGACTTCCACCCGACTTTTATTCGCAAATCGCTGATTACCTCAAAAGGTTAAGGGAAGAGGAGCGAATGACAGATAAAAAAACATTGAAAGCGAATCTTCTAAAGGCTGAAATGAATGAAATACGTCGCATTTTCAGTCATTTAATAAGGATTAGATATAGAAAAATGGTTCGATTTTTTATTGAAGGTAAGGAGATCCCACCAGATGTATTGGCTGACCATGAGCGAAACTTGCTTGCAAAGAAAAATTTATCCCTTGCCGATATTTTCAAAAAGTTAACTGATAACGTGCTTTCAGGTTCTTTGGTTGAAGGGTTTGCTGAAAAGCCTAGGAAAATAATTATGGTACGTTTTTTAAAAGATATACCAGCAATAGTTGGTGTGGATTTAAAAACTTACGGGCCTTTTAGATGTGAAGACGTGGCATCTTTGCCAGCCGAAAATGCAAGGATTTTAATTAAACAAAAATTGGCTAAAGAGATTGAAATTTAAATTCACAAAAAGTATAAGAACATCCATGTTTTCTTTAATGCAAGGTTGAGTGGTTAAGATGAACGTCCCAAAAGAGATTAGGACTTATTGTCCGAAATGTAGAGCTCATCAAGTGCATACGGTTTCACTTTATAAAGCTGGGAAGCGTAGGGCTTTGGCTAAGGGTGAACGGCACCATGAACGTGAAAAGAAAGGTTATGGTGGGCAGAAGTATCCACTTCAGAGAAGGTTTGCGAAAACCACTAAAAAGCAGACTTTGAAGTTGAAGTGTAAGGTTTGCGGCTACACAAGGCATAAAGAGGGGATCCGATTAAGGAAACTTGCCATAGTTTAGTTTTTGATGGAGTGGGTCTGATGGCCGAGTGGGAGAAGCTTATTCCAAGACCTAAAAGCAGTTTCCTTAGAGTTAAATGTTTAAAGTGTGGCAATGAGCAGATGGTTTTCAGCCATGCTGTGAACAGGGTTTACTGTAACGTTTGTGGAACTGAACTGGCGGAACCTTCGGGAGGAAAGGCCGTAATTAAGGGGGAGATTGTCGCGGTTTTTGAGTGAAGTTGGTGTCTTTCTATGGTTTTGAGGAAGCAGGAGTGGCCTGAAGTTGGTGACCTTGTCATTTGCACGGTGGAAGACGTTACAGACTATGGAGCTTATGTGAGGCTTGATGAGTACGATAAGAGGGGTCTTTTACATGTTTCTGAAGTTGCCTCTTCATGGATTAGGAACATTCGGGATTATGTGAGGGAAGGACAGAAAGTTGTTTTGAAGGTTTTGCGTGTTGACCCTGAGAAAGGGCACATAGATCTTTCCCTCCGCAGGGTTACTAAGCGGGAAAAGATTGAGAAGATGCTTTCGTGGAAGAGGGAGCGTAAAGCTGAGGGTCTGCTCCGTAGTGTTGCCGAAAGGGCAGGTTTGTCTATTGGGGAGCTTTATGAAAAGGCTGGGACTATTATCGACGAAAAGTATGGCTTGTACGAGGGTTTTGAAAAGGCGGCGATAGAGGGCGCGGAGGTTTTAACGAAGATAGGTGTGCCCAAGGATTTGGCCGAAGTCTTTGTTGAGGTTGCTAGGGAAAGGATACGTCTGCCCAGCGTGAAGGTTAGGGGCATCGTTGAGCTTCGCTGTCTTAGACCCGACGGTGTGAAAGTAATTAAGGAAGCCTTTTTAAACGCTAAAAAGTCGGAGAAGGTGCGGGACGTAGACATAAAGTTCTACGTCATGGCAGCGCCAAGGTACTGTATTGAGGTTTCTTCCGACAACTATAAGCGTGCAGAGACCGTGTTACAAAAAATTGCTGAAGCCGTGATTTCAAATGTTGTTAAAGCAGGTGGGCATGGAACTTTTAGAAGGGAAAAGTAGTGGTTTGGCTTTTGAGAAAATGTGAGAAGTGCGGGCAATACACGCTTAAAAAGGATAAATGTCCCCATTGTGGTGGTGCCGTCAAGGTGCCTCACCCCCCAAAGTTTTCGCCCCATGACAAATACCTCAAGTATAGGATGGCGTTAAAGGAGGAGGTTTCAAGTTGAAGGAAACGTTTATCAAAGAACTTTCAAAAGTCGATTTGAAAGATCCGATATTGATTGAAGGGCTTCCTGGACTTGGACTTGTTGGAAAAATAGCTGTCCGGTATTTAGTTAAGCAGTTAAAAGCCCAGAAGTTGGCGCATCTTTACTCTCCCCACTTTCCATATTTCGTGTTGGTAAGTAAAAAGGGAAGTGTTAGACTCTTGAGGGGTGTCTTTTACTACTGGAAAAATGAGGGTGAGGCGAATGACTTACTCCTTTTTACCGGAGATAGCCAAGCCCAGACGATTGAGGGGCAATATGAGATCGCAAATGTGATATGTGAATTCGCTAAACAGAAAAACGTTAAATTCGTCATAACTATAGGCGGATACAGGGTGGAGACTAAGGACAAACCGAAAGTCATAGCTGCAGCCACAAGCCAAAGCCTCTTGGACGGCGCTTTGAAAGCTGGCGCCATCATAAGCCCAACAGGAAGCCCCATAGTGGGGACAGCTGGCTTGATCTTAGGTTTGGCGCCATTCAAGAAAATAGAAGCTCTATGTCTCCTAGGCGAAACCAGGGGCTATCTGCCTGACCCGAAGGCGGCTAAAAGCGTTTTAGAAGTTTTAATAAAGCTTCTAAACATTAACGTGGACCTGTCCGGTTTGGACGAGGAGATTGCTAAGGCAGAAAGCATGGTTGCGAGGCTCCAGAAAATCGAGGAGAAAAGGGCACTACAAGCAGAAGAAATGCGCAGAGAAGAGGACAAGAAAATAACCTACATCGCTTAAAGCTGGCTGTAGATTTCGATTACGCTTTCTATTTTTCCAGCTGAATCCCACTTCATATGGTGATTCCGCCAATTTTTCTACGTCTTCTTTAAGAAGCCTTCTCTAGGCTCGTAGATTGTTCCTTCCCTCTGCAGTTGGGCGATTAGGCGTTCAATTTCGACCCTTGGAATGTTGTATTCCTCTTCAAGCCTATTGATTAGGGCGGTTTTTTCAACCATGCCTATTTCCCTCTCCATCTCCGTCAAAACTGAAAGTACTATTTGCAGCTTGTCTCTGAGGCTTTTCGGCTTTCCAGTCATTATAAGGTCTATGTCAATTTTTTGGGAGGACAAGTCTATCCCAACCTCCTCGAGAGACTTCTTCATCATGGTTATGGCGGCTTCCGCATCTTCGGCTAAAACCTCTGTACGGAGGGCGGCTCTAGCTCTAGCTTCAGCTATTCTTATGAGGGATTCCAATTGGCGGGCTGTTATGGCAATGGGAGAACCTTCCAACTCGCTTGCAGAGCGCATCGCCAAGTAAAAGTCCTTTATCCGACGCAGCGCTTCCTCGGTTAAAACTGGCTTGATGGTTTTTGCATAGCTTATGTACTTTCTAAGGATGTCCATTGGTATGGATGGTTCCGTCGGAGTTGTGCCTCTCCTGTGTATTTCAAGGATATGCTCTGACATTTTGCTGTCAACCTCCTTGTTCGGCACGTCCCTTAAAATGAAAATTAGGTCAAACCTTGAGAGTATGGTTACTGGAAGCGAAATGTTCTCAGTTATGGTTCTTCTGGGCTCATATCTTCCTAGAGCTGGGTTTGCAGCCGCCAATATGGCTGTCCTTGCGTTTAAAGTTGCTACAATGCCTCCCTTCGCTACTGACACTGTGTGCTGCTCCATTGCTTCATGAATTGCAACTCGGTCTTCTGGTCGCATCTTGTCTATCTCGTCTATGCACGCTATTCCCTTATCCGCAAGCACTAGCGCTCCAGCTTCAAGGCTCATCCCGCCGCCCTTCTCCCTTATGACAGCGGCAGTTAAACCAGCCGCCGTGGTTCCTCTGCCAGAAGTGTATAGTCCTCTTGGGGCAACCCGTGCTACGTACTGGAGAAGTTGGGATTTAGCTGTTCCAGGGTCGCCTATGAGGAGAATGTTTAACTCGCCCCTAATATTTACGTCTGGAAGGCTTTTTGAAACTCCGCCAAAAAGGAGGTACATTATCGCCTCTTTTATGTGTTCATATCCATAGATAGATGGAGCGATGGAGTTTACGATTTTCCTATGTATCCACGGGTCCTTCGCCAACTCGAGAATCTGTTTCTCCTCTTCAGGAGTTGGCAGCGTCGCTTCAGGTTCTTTACCCAACACCTCGATAGAGTTTGCGTCTAAATGTAGGGCGAAAACGCGAAGTTTCCCAACTTTAGGCATGGAGGGGGCGGCTGCCCGAACAATCCCAACTATTGAAACGTGGTCCCCCGGCCTAGCAACGTCGACAATTTCGCTTCCCACAAGCTTTACATGAAGTGTCCGCGGCAACTGTCCAGGCGGTAGATCTTCTGGACGTTCTTGCACACGGAGGTCTTGAGAATCAACAAAGCTGGATTCTTCCTGTACAAAGTCGAAAGGGCCTTTCCGCCTACATTGTGGGTTTGAACAAGCAAAAGGCGCCTTGAGAAACGGACCCGTTTGATCCACATAGGTTAGTTCTCCACACCCTCTGCATTTGAAGGCTGCCCGCATAACCATGGGCCGCACTGGAGTGGAGCGGACAACTATACCTTCAATCATCACAAGTTTTCCAATGTGAGCTGCACCGAGCTTTCTTAGCGGTGTAGGCTCCAACAGCCTGACGATTCTAACCGTTACTTTCTGTTTTTCGGCGTATTCTGGAGCCTCTATGGCGAGTTGGTTTTGCGCCGCGTTTTCCGCGTGTCTCAAGTATTCGTCTGGTTTCTCAAGAAGCTTGTCTGCAATCCTATGGTCGAAGGTTAACACATCTTCAAACTCAACGATCAGCGATGTTTTTCCAGAAACTGCAAGCTGCGATATTCTTTGCCTGTACTTTTCCGTCTTAAAAAGCTCAAGGAAACGCTCTTGGGGATCTATGACCTGGACCTCTTCAGTCAATTTCGTCTGCCCCTGCCTCTTTCTCTTCAAACTTCAGAATACATGTTTTCCACTGGTTTATAAGCTTGTAAATTTGCTCGTATAGAAGCCTTTCCTCTGCTGTGAGGTTTTTCAACATGTGCTCCGCTTGAGCTGGGGCTGAAGCCAAAGAGACTATTTTCTTTAACCTTAAATTCACGATGTCCGTTGTCAGCTGCTTCACTTTTTCGTATTCACGCATTTTTTCTGGAGACTTAACGGCCTCCACACCTAGCTTCGCCATGAACCTGCGGAGTTTTGGATAAAAGTCCTTTGGAAGCTCGGATATTTGCCCAACCGGTTGAACTCGCTCCTTCCAGTGAATCTTGAAAAGCTTGTTTGAATCTAAAATCTCCTCGCTTCTAAAACGAACAACCCCAAACTTTTCAAGCTCCTGAGCCACCCAAAACAGAACCTCGTACTCGTTCCCCTCATCAAATGGACCAACTGTTAATCCGGCAAGCTTAATTTCCGGACAGTTTCTGTTAGCGATAACCCTTACCAGTGAATTTTCAAAAATAAAGTCCAGAGCTTTAACTTTGTCTATAATATCTTGCAATTGGCTTCCCCTTCCTGTCGATTTCACTATTTTGGCAGAGCGCTATAAAAAGTGTGGTATAAAATGAAATGTAATGGTGTTAGGCATTTTGGAGTTTTTCTAAGGCCACAAGCCCAAAGTTTTTATTGCCTCAGCGACTCGCCCAACCCCAAGCATTAAGGCGGCTGTCCGCATAGGTTCTCCTTCGCTCTTTGAGGTTTCGTATACATCGTTGAAAGCTTTTATCATCTTTCTTTCAAGCTTCTGGTTTACTTCTTCCAAAGTCCAGTGTTCCCTCGTCAAGTTTTGAACCCATTCAAAATAGCTTACAGTTACGCCGCCGGCGTTTGCCAGTATATCCGGAATCAAAAATACACTTTTTTCGTTGAGCACTTTATCGGCTTCTGGAGTTGTTGGTCCGTTGGCTCCTTCCGCCACTATTTTGGCTTTTATTTTGTCTGCGTTGGCTTTTGTTATTTGGTTTTCGAGGGCTGCCGGCACTAAAACGTCACATTCGAGCTGCAACAACTCCTCGTTTGTAATATTTTTGCAGCCCTCAAGGTTTAGGACTGATCCGGTTCTCGCTTTATGCTCATAAACTTTATATGGGTTTAATCCCCTTGGACAATAGATTCCGCCGGTTGAATCGCTTACGCCGATTACATTACATCCCCAGTCATAAGCTATTTTTGCAACATTCCACCCAACATTCCCAAATCCCTGTACTACAATCTTTGCATTTTTCATTTTTAAGCCAAGATGTTTTGCCGCCTCTCTAACACAGAACATGACACCAAGCGATGTGGCTTCAGTTCTTCCCTCAGAACCACCAATGCTTAAAGGTTTACCAGTAACACATTCAGGGACACTGTAACCTTTAAACTGACTGTAAGTGTCCATCATCCATGCCATGATCTGTGCATCTGTATAAACGTCCGGCGCCGGCACGTCACGGTATGGTCCAATCAAGTCTAGAATTAGGCTCGTATAGCGTCTTGTTAACCGTTCAAGCTCGCCCTTAGACATTTCCTTAGGATTACAACATACTCCTCCTTTAGCCCCCCCATATGGAATGTCCACAACAGCGCATTTCCAAGTCATCCACATAGCTAGTGCAATAACCTCGTCCAAAGTGACTTTAGGATGATATCTTATGCCGCCTTTGAACGGCCCTCGAGCATCGTTATGTTGTACACGGCATCCCATGAACGTTTTGACAGACCCGTCATCCATTTTGATATTCACCGAAACCACGAGAGTTCTTTTTGGATACTTGAGCATTTCATGTAGCCCAGGGTCTAGCTCAAGTTTTTCCGCAGCTATCCTTAACTGTTCCAATGCAGTGTCTAAAGCAGAATAGCTTCTTTCCACTAACATGATCCTCCAAACTATCTAATTTCTTTAAAATCTATAAGGTAAAGGTTTAATTATTAAGCATAAAGAAAAAGAGGATTTAATCTAGAATCCTTTCAATGACATCTACTTCTGCCTCGTGGGCCAACGGTATTCCGGTCACCTTGGCAGCTATTTCTGATAGGCTCATTAAGTCGTTTCTGTTAATTAAATCTAGCCGCCATTTCCTTGCGCCGGCCAAAAGCTGTTTTAGTCCAACACCTATGCGGTCTGTCAGATAAGTATAAAGCGCAACGGCCTCCCACGGAATCTCTTTGAAGCGCTCTCCATATTTTGCTTTGAGTTCTGGAACAGTTATGAAGAATTTCTCTGGAGTTGCTCCGAACTTGTCGGCAAAGACCTTTGGAAGTTTTCCTTCCTCAGCCAATTGTTTAAAGTAGCTTGCTTTCATTACCGCTGTAAGAGGAGAACGTCCCATTAAAACAGCTTTTACAAATGGTCCGTCTCCAAAGTTACTTAAAGCTATCGCCTTACAAATCTGAGTTTCATTTATGAAACCACCAGCCATAACTATGTCCGGTACGTATCGGCCTTTGCTCTTAAGTATTTGGGCACATTTCAGTACTATGGCCTCCAAATAGACCGTCGGAATGCCCATTTCATCCATCATTGGAACAGGGCTCATACCAGTGCCACCGCCAGCACCATCAAAACAAACAGCGTCTATTTTGGCTTCTGAAGCTATTTTTAAAGTATACGCCACGGCTGATGGCCTGTATGCACCCGTCTTAAGAGTTACGTGCTTCGCCCCTTGTTTTCTTAACCACTCAATATCTTCTATAACATTTTTCTCTTTCGGTATGCCAACTCTGCTGTGTCTTTCAAAAGTTTTGAAAACTCCCTCTTTAAAGGCCTGTTGAACTCCTGGATCTTCTGGGTCTGGAATAACTATGTAACCTCTTTTCTTTAACATTATAGCTTTGTCAAGGTCTCTTACGCGAACTTCGCCTCCTATGGCTTTTGCACCTTGCCCCCATTTTCTTTCGATAACGTTAACCTCAAGCTTTGATATGGCGTATACGTCCACGCCCATTCTTTGGTCTTCAACGTTTGTTTGGACGGCTATTTCCCCGTATTTCCCATCCCAGAATTTCCGGAAAAGGTCGACTCGACGTTTTAACTCCTTAGAGAAGGTTACTTTACCATTAGTGAATCGGGCTTCTGGATCCATGCCACAAACGTTTTCACCAACAACAATCATGACGCCCGAAAGGGCTGCTCCCATGGCTAAGCCTTCCCAGTTTAGCCTTGCAACATCCGTAGAGCCGTAAGCGCCACATATCACAGGGATTTTAAGCGGTATTCCTCCAACTTTTGTTTCAATATTCACATTAGGAAAAAGTGCTACATCCGGGTTTTCCTCTATGCCGTAAGCCTCAAAGAGACTTGCTTGTATGTTAAAATGTGACCAATCGAGTCCAAAGTCTTTCAGAGCTCCAGCTGTACTAAAGCCAAATTGGACCGGTTCCGGATAAAGTGCTTCCCTTCCCCTGAATGCAGACAAACCAATTTCACATAGGATTGGGCAGTCACGGATGCATATGGGGCACATACCACTTGTAGGGCTTGTATCTTTGACTCTGGTAGTTGTTCCAGTTGTTGATTTCCCATTTAGGTAAGAGCTGTTTCTGAAAACACGCTCCGTCATACTTCTTCACCTTTACATTTGTAAACGGTGTAAAATTGGTGAAAATCGTTGACATTTAAAGGTTATCCTAAAAACAACAAAGATTGAACATTCGCATACATGGAGAAGCCTTTCAGAAAATTTCTATGCTCATCTGTCGACCATGCATTCTCGCCGTGTATAGTTTGAGATCATATCTTTCCACCAGCTTTTTTATTCAGTAAGAAGTTCTTGTTCTCCTCCGAGTGATGCCTATAATCACATGTCACATGCTCAATTAGAGGTGCAGAACTCTTGGGGATGCGCGTTTTTAGCCATAGTGGTAGGCAAGGTCTGGTATGCATACAACGCTGGGCAAAACGCACGAAAAAGGCTTTAATGGCGTTCCCTTTTTGAATACATAATCTCGCGGTAAGCCATAAAAAGGGCAAATAAAAAACATAAAGTCCCCGCTTCAAAACGAACACCCATGCGAATATGCAATATTTCTAACAGGATCTCTCAAAAGGAAAGAGAAAACCGAAGCATAAGAATAAGCCTTTTGAAAGTCTAAACAAGGATTTATTAGCTATCTTCTCTTTAATTAATGAAAGCAGAGGAGGCTTTCCGTTTGAGTTTTGAAATGTGGGCTGAGAAGTATAGGCCTAAAACGTTGGACGAAATGGTTAACCAGAAGGAGATAGTGGAGCGTCTAAAAAGCTTTGTGAAAGCCAAAAACGTACCTCACTGCATTTTCGCCGGGCCACCTGGAACTGGCAAAACAACAGCGGCTCTCTGTTTGGCAAGGGATCTCTATGGCGAAAACTATCGCGAATACATTATGGAGCTGAACGCAAGCGACGAGAGAGGCATCGACGTGGTGCGGGAAACAGTTAAAACCTTCGCTAGGGTCCGCGCCATAGGCGAAATTCCATTCAAGATAATGATTTTGGACGAGGCAGACAACATGACCGCGGACGCTCAGCAAGCCTTAAGGCGGACCATGGAACGCTACACTGAAACCTGCCGTTTCATATTGTGCGCCAACTACAGCGGGAAAATAATAGAGCCCATCCAGTCGCGATGTGCACCCTTCCGCTTCACATACTTGCCCCGAGAGGAACATGACAAGTACCTTCGGTACATTGCTGAAAACGAGGGTGTAGCGCTTCTCGACGAAGGGCTGGACGCCATATACGAGGTTTGCGGCGGAGACCTGCGGAGGGCAATAAACACATTGCAAGCGGCGGCCTCACTTGGCAAGCCAATAGACGCTAAAATAATCTACTCGATTGCTGGAAGAGCTAACCCCGCCGACGTAAGGAGGATGATTGAAACCGCCATGAAAGGTAACTTTATAGAGGCGAGGAAACAGCTTAGGGAAATGATCCAAAAATACGGTGTGGCTGGAAGCGACATAATCCGACAAATCCACGTAGAAATCTTTAAGCTTGACATACCCGAGCCCTGGAAGATTAAGCTGGCTGAAATTGTGGGCGAAATAGACTACAGGCTTGTTGAAGGCGCCGATGAGGAAATTCAGCTGAGCGCCCTACTGGCAAGGCTAATAGAAGCATTCTTAGAAATGAAAACCGCCGCAAAAAAGGTGTGAAAAGTGTATCAGCCTTGGACGGTCAAGTATAAGCCCAAAAGCCTAAAGGAAGTTGTAGGAAACAAAGAAGCCATACAGAAACTCGTTGATTGGATAAAATCTTGGGATAGGGGGATCCCAGAGAAAAGGGCTGCCTTCCTCTACGGCCCGCCTGGCGTGGGGAAAACAGTCACCGTGGAGGCTTTGGCAAACGACTTTAAAATGGAGCTAATTGAGAAAAACGCCAGTGACTATCGGACTGAGGAGGCTGTTAAACGCTTCGCTGGGTTGGCGTCCCAGTATGGTTCTCTCTTCGGAGCTAGGAGGATAATACTATTCGACGAGCTTGACGGTTTAACAGGGACTGCGGACAAGGGAGGTGTGAAAGCCATGATTGAAGTCATACAGATAGCCCAGTGTCCCATAGTGCTCATCGCTAACAATGCTTTTGACCCGAGGCTTACGGCCCTCCGCAACCTTTGTCTCCTCATAGAGTTTAAAAAGCCGTCAGCGACAGAGGTTCTAAAACATTTGAAAACGATATGCCTCAAAGAGGGGATAGATGCAGAAGAAAGGGCTTTAAGATTCATAGCTCAACGTTCAGAGGGCGACATCCGCTCAGCAGTCACAGACCTCCAAGCAGTGGCTCAGGGTAGGAGGCGTTTAACATACGATGACGTATCCTGGCTGGGTTTCAGGGACCGCCAAGAGAACATATTCACCGTTCTGCGGATGATACTTTATGGAAAAACGTGTGAGGGGGCGAAGCGCGCCGTTAACATGGCAGACGTGGACGTGGACATGCTTCTGGAATGGATTTATGAGAATGTTCCAAACCATTTAACGGACCCCCATGATTTGGCAAGGGCCATGGACGCCCTTTCAATGGCCGACGTTTACCGCGGAAGAATACAAAAAACCCAGGACTGGGGTTTCATAAGATACGTGATCGACCTCATGACCGCAGGTGTAGCCATGGCCAGGGTGAACACTAAAACTTCAGGTTGGACGCCCTTTCACTTCCCAGAACGCATCCAAACCCTCTCAAAATCCAAGGAGGAACGGGGCCTTCAGCTTGAAATCGGCAATAAAATAAAGCGCAAATGCCACATATCCGCCACAAGGGCGGCTAAGGAAGTGCTTCCCTACCTGCGGATAATTTTTAAAAACGATGTAAAAATGGCGGCTGGAATCGCCAAGTGGCTCGGTTTAACGCCAGAAATGGTTGAGTATATTGCGGAGAATAGGGAGAAAGCCGCGGCTATAAACAAGCTTTTAGGCCAGAGCTAGTGGATTTTGCTTCCTTCAGCAATATCCTTTTCTGGTTGAAGTGCAACAACATTTCCCTCGTCGTCTTCAGCAGCTAATATCATGCACTGGGACTCAACACCCATGAATTTTCTACGCTGTAAATTCAGAATGAAGGCGTATTTTTTGCCTACAAGATCTTCGGGCTTATACCACTTTAAAAGGCCTGCGACGGCCTGCCGTTTTTCTGTTCCAAAGTCTACAATCATTTTTATGAGGTTTCTAGAACCCGGGATTTGGCTCGCCTCCAAAACCTTTCCAACGCGCATGTCAAGTTTTTGGAATTCTTCAAACGTTATCTCCGTCATGGCTATCACGTTTCAATTCCGTGGTATGTTCAGCTTTTAAGTTTTGCGCGCCTTTCTCCGCTTTATCCTCTCAACGGTTTTCACCACTCCTTCCCATCCTTCGACAGCCTTCGAATGAATTATTTCGAAAGCCTCCTTCGAAGTTAGCCCAGTCAGTTCTTCGCCGGTAGCTTTTCTGACAAGGTACGATGCAGCGTTTAAAACTTCACCGTTCAAGCGGGAATCCATTAAATCCGCCAGATGGCATATCAAAGCCTCAACTGTGTGCGGCCTTATGGGCCCATACTCTCCATGGTGGGCGGAAACAACGTGGATAAGCTCTAACGGAAAACCTCTTCGAACAAGCTCCGCTATAACCATTGACAAGTGATCCATATAGTCAGCCAGCCCGGTGGTGCTGTAGCCACCGCTCTGGTTGGCGGTATATGTTAAAGGTTTAAAGATGTCGTGAAGCAGGACGCCCGCAATAACAAGGTCTCTGTTCACTTTTCCACGGTAAACCCTTTCAACTGAGTTGCAAAGCGCCAAGGCCAAATTAACCGTGGAAAGTACGTGTTCAACAAACCCGCCGGGGTAACAGTGGTGATGCGATAAGCCAGCTGGGGAGATTTCGAGGGGCAAGCCGCTGTAAACTTTCCCGCCGACTTGAAAAACAGGATTTTCAAGCAAGTCAATAACCTTCTTTCGAAGGTTTTTGTCGCGGATTTTCTCAGCTACAGCCTTAATTTTCGGGTGAAGCAAGCTCAACACGTCCACAGCCTTTAAACGTTATTATTCTGACCACGAATATTACATTTTGCAATTCTATTCCTTTCAGCCGTTGCCCTTTCATGCGCCAAACGTATGGGCTCTGGGATATCCCAGAGTATGCAGTGTTTAACGATTTTTATGGCTGTTTCCAGCGAAACCATATGTCCAACGCTAACGTAGAGAATTTTTCCAGAAGCCGTCTTTAAGGCGGCGCCTATGATTTCGCCTTCATCCCTCAAGTAAGCGAAGTCTCCGTCTCTGAAAGGCTCAATGTTACCTACAAGCCTACTTTTAGCAACGCCTACCGTTGGCTTGTTTAAAACAACCCCCAAGTGGCTTGCGAAGCCGCAGCGGTACGGATGTGCAAAGCCTTGTCCATCCACGAGAAAAACATCCGGCTGCGTTTTCAGCTTTTTAATGCACATGAGGGTTGATGGTAGTTCCCTGAATGAGAGAAGCGTTGGAACATAGGGGAAAACAGTCTCCCTGATGGCGGTCTGCGCCTCTACCGGCTTTAGACTGTTAAATTCAAGAACCACAGCAGCGCTTACAGCCAAGCTTCCAGTATAAGCCGTGTCAACACCGCCCACATAACGAATTCCCCCTGGAAACTTGTCCTCAAAAACAATGAGTTTCGAGAGTTGGAGTTGCGCCTTATGCGCCTTCTCAACGGAGAAGCTGGACCTTAAAGGGATAGGGTTCATCTATCTTCCTTTTTCAAGTTTTCAAAGCGCCTTTCAAGCTTTTCCAAACGCTTCATATATTTTTCAAGAGACTGTCTTCGAGCTTCGTGGGTCACGTCTCCCCTAGTGGTTTCAATAACCTTCCTTGCAACGTCGCACTTCCTTCTTAAGCCGGGGACCAGCATGTAGGCCTCATCCATAGCCATGAGCTCCGTGTAGATTTCATCCATTATCCGGAGGCACTCCTCGCTCTTTTTAACGTCTCCATCCCTCAAAGCGTCAAGGGCTAAGCGTCTATATTCACCGATAACGTCCGCTAGGCCAAGCACATAGTCGACAGACGGCACATCGATTTCCTCCGGTGTGACGAAACGTCCTTCTTCGACCAAGGCGCGGAAAATTTTTGCCTCTGCGTACTCTTGGAGGGCGATGTTGTACAAGCCGCTGTAAACTATGTCTGGATGCGTTTCCGCTAGCTCCTTTAGCCTCGAAATGATTTCCCTGGCTTTCTCGAGAATTTTTCCGGCTTCCTTAAGCCTTTTCTGGTGAATTAAAAGTATAGCCTGCTTTGAGAGACTTGTAGCCTTTCGCATATCGGCTTGGATTTCATCTTTAACTTTCTCTTTTACCTTGAGTTCCCTTCTAATTTTCCTCAAAATTGTTTTTAGGGAGGCCATAACCTAAACGCTCTGTCTCATCAAAATGGATGCACCACTATTTTATTGTTGCCAAAAAGTAAGGTGGGGGTTATGGGCGTTGTAAAGCGCTGGGTCTAGTCTTTTTAAGGTGTTTGCTGTTTTTCCTGTTCAGGCCATCGCTCTATTATCAGTTTGTCGTCTCCGATTTTGAAGCTCACCTTGACAAATATGGAGTCTGAGCCTTTGAAGGGAAACATGCTGTCTTCTGCTAGGTCCTTCGGCAAGTATATTAGAAATTTTCCGTCCTTTCTTCTGAACAACCTTCCTCTTCCTTCGTTAACCATACTGGACACCTCGTTAGAGGTTTAAGACTGCATTGAATTGAGAGGTGTGTTATTTAACTTTTACTCCGTTGACTTGAAAAGTAAACCGATGTTTAACCATGGGATAATCGTAGGGGCTTATCGAGTTGGCTCAATAGGACAACGCGGCTGTCCTCTGATTCATCAACAACCTTGTACCCTGTCGCCTGGGCAAGTTTGAACGCGAATTCGCGGATTTCCCTATGGTTTGGCATTCCCTCGTAGCCTAATCTAAGCCTTGAAAAACCCACGTGCATGAACGCTTTAGGCTCAATATATGTCGGATTAGCCTTCTCTATAAGCTTGGCGTATTCCTCAACGTTCCCCATGTTTAAGCCGCGAACTGCTGTTATGCGGATCACCGTTGGGCATTTGAAGCTTTGAAGAAGTTCCAAAGATTCGTTAAGTTTTTCCCAAGCATCTGGAATTATTGGCCTGCAGACTTTCTTGTGGGTTTCTTTGTTGGGGGCGCATACTGAAACATATAGTTGGGAAGGTTCGTGGCTCAACTTCGCCAAAACTGAGGGCACAGTTCCATTAGATACGAGAAAAGTGGTGAATCCTCTCCTATGAAAGACGTGGATAAGCTCTCCTATAGGTTCGTAGAGGGTTGGTTCACCGGTTAAGCTTATGGCTGCATGTCGTGGTCTTAAGGCTTCTCTAAGCTTTTGCGGGTCTGCCTTAGGGTTCCCTTTATAACCGCTGAGAATATCCAGTTGCGCTTTTATGCATCCTTCAACTATATCCTCCGGCGAATCCCATTTTTCTGGCAGTTTGGTTTCCTCCCATGTTATTTGAAAGTCTCCACTTTGAGCTCGCCAGCAGAACAAGCATCTTTGCGTGCAGTAGAATAGGACTGGTGTCATTTGGATGCATTGGTGGCTTTTTATGCCGTAAAACTTCTGCTTGTAGCACGGTCTGCCATGGACTATTGCCTCGTAAAGCCATTTGCACCTTTTAACAGCCGAATGTCTACCCACCATGTGATATCTCTGTTTCTTCAACGTCTGTATCAGCGATTCTGGAACAAGACTCATTGCTAACCGAAATATATAGAATGAGAAACACTTTTATAAGGTGCTCTTTACCTAAAGCAGTATCCAATCGTTTGAAACTCTGAGCAAAGTTTCAACACGTCCCTTTTAACTGCTTCCGGGTTTTCCCCATCCAATACAACTCTTCTCATGAGTTCAGCTATTTTCGCCATTTCCCCCTCCTTCATACCTCTCCTTGTGACTTCACATGTTCCAACCCGTATGACGCAGTCAACAATTATGTTTGCCTCCTGAAGTTTTTCAGCCACTTTTCTGCAAAGCTCTTGTCTCCCGAAATCTATTATGACTTGATGGGACTCGGTGAAGCCAAGCTTTGGGCATTTAACTGGAAAACCATGCTCATACAACGCCTTAGCCAAAGCCTTGGCGTTTCGAATCACTTGTTTAGCATATTCACCGCCAAAACTCTTCATTTCTGCTAAAGCTAACGTTAAGGCTGCTATTCGGTTCCAGTGGGCGTTGTCCACAAACCTTAGGTAAATTTTAGCCTTAACCACTTCGCCGTGCTCCTTGTCTGCCAAAATGATGCCTCCTTGAGGGCCGAAAAGGGATTTATGCGTTGAACCGAAAAGTGCGTTGGCCCCCTCTTTCAACGGGGCTTGAAAACGTTTACCAGCGATAAGCCCTAGGACATGTGATCCGTCAAATCCGACCACTGCACCGTTTTCGCGGGCAACGTCAGCCAACTCTCTAACCGGGTGGGGGAAAAGAATAAGGCTGGCCCCGAAAATCAAGGCTTTAGGCTTGACACGGATTATGGCATCCCTAGCCTTTTCAACTTCGACCCTCATGTCTTCCTTAGAGAAGGGTATGGGGAAAACTTTTAAACCTAAAAGTCCAGACAAGCCGTCGATCCACAAACCAGGGTATCCGCCGTCCTCCGGAGATATGCACATAAGCGTGTCCCCAGGCTTGGTGAAGGACGCTAAAAAGATTAGGTCTGCAATGTGTCCGGAAAGGGGTCGCAGATCTGCGGTTTCAGCTTCAAAAACTTCCCTCGCTAATTTCTCGCCATACTCTTCGATTTCATCGATGAACCTTGTTCCCATGTAAAAGCGTTCTCTGGCCGTGTAGCGATGCCCAAGGTCTGAAGCTAAAAGACCACGTACAGCCGGGCTTGTTATGTTTTCAGAGGGAATAAGATTTAGGCACTCTCTCCCCCGCCACTGCTCATGTTTCTCAACTAAGTTCAAAATCTCGTCGATCATCAAACAGCACCAGCTTTCACGTTGTTGGAGAATATTTCGTCTAAAAGATTTACGTTTAAAGTCTGGGAAAGGTAAAGTTTAAAATGTCCCGTTGATAATAAACGTTTCACATCACGAAGCTTCATCGAAAGGCTGGAGTGCGGCAAAATTGAATAAAAAACCGGCGGCTTTAGGCACTTTAACATTAATGCTCTTTTTAACGATGTTCCTACAGTTAATTATACCGCAGGTCCATGCGGCAAACGTTGAAATAATATCTGTTTCACCAAAAACCGGTAAGGTCGGAGACGTCGTTAACCTCGTTGGGAAAATAAACACCACAAACGGAGAATATCAAGTATTTCTCGGCAACGTTCAAGTCGCAGGCGGTTCCGCCTCCGGAAACAACGTGAACTGTTCGTTTAAAGTCCCCTCTATGCCAACTGGAAACTACACGTTAACCCTGTGCGATGTTACAGCGAACATGAATGCCACATCATGGTTTTTCGTTAAAACAGCACAATATGTCAGTGTCGCCAAGCCACCTCATCCAAAGCAACTTCAACAAGGCGCGAAAACAATAAACATCACCGTAAGCATATCTGGCGGCAAAGCGGAAACCACCTATATAGCTAACATTACAGTTAAGACGCCAGCAAACGAGACATACTACTCGCTTGTCAGCCTAAACACAACCGATAAGGGAGAAGCTTCCACACTGCTTAAGTATCCAGAAAACTTCTTGGGAAACGCGCACACAAACTATACTGGAATCTATACCGTTGCTTTCAACGGAACCCTTGCATCCGACGAGTTCTCCATAGGGCTAACAGACCAAACAGAATATCATAGGGGCGACACGGTAAAAATTGTTGCCATTGGTTATGAGACGCTTAACGACGAAAACGTGACAATAACCATTAGTTTCGGAAACAAAAAGGTTGACCGCTTTAACTGCACAGTCTCAAACGGTATCGTTGAAGCTAACTGGACTGTTCCAAAGGATGCGTTCATTGGAAATTACAGCCTAAACATAACTCCTCAACCAGAAAACAAAAAGGTTAATGACACTCAAGTTTTCGCGGTTCCAGGCTTCAAAATCGAAATAACATCAAGAAACCTTGCGGGGGAACCCGTTTCAAACGTTCTCGTCAAGGTTTTTGATAAAAATGCCAACAAAACCTACAATGCTACAAGCAACAGTGGGGGTGTCTCCACCTTATGGCTGGAGAGGGGGGAACACGACTTCACAGCTTACTTCAAAAATGTTCGTGTTGGAAAAGCTTCATCCAACATAACCCAGGAAGCCAAACTAAACTTGACTTGCCTACTTACAAACTTGAAAGCATCTGTTGTAGGCGGACAAAACAACGCTCTAAAAGTCCCATTTGTTACGCTGAACTTGTCAATAACCTATGTCACGGACTTGGATGGAGGTAGAGTCGAAAATGAAACAATAGTTTCCCAGACAGGTGTCGACGGTTTCGCCCAGTTTAAATCGTTCATTTTGAATGCGTCTTCCTATAAAATTGTGGCCTCCCGCTACGGCAGGGTCTTCAATCTAAATAATGACACCCTCACCGGCTTAAAGCCCGTTGGATGGAACAACATAACCATAATCTGCCCGCTTGAAGCCTTACAGGTAACAGTACTTGACGGCAAAGGAACGCCCATACCAAATGCCCTGGTGGAAGCCCGAGAAGCGATGGGTGGACTGCGTTATACTGGATACACGGATCAAGAGGGCCGAGTTTCCCTCAACTGCCTCTTCGGCCTATACGACCTGAAAGTTTACTCCAAAGGGGTTCTACTAAACACAACAACAGCCGAACTGTTTGAGGAAGAAAGTATAACAATTTGTTGCCGCCTATACAACTTACCAATCTACATTAAGGTTGTTGATTACTTTGGACAGCCAATCCCAAATGCAAACGTAACTCTGGAGAGAAATGGTGTATTAATAGACTCCGAACTTACCGGAAGCAATGGTGTTGTTAGCTTCACGGAGATCGGCGGAACCCTGACGATAAAGGTCTACTTATCGGGCCAACAGCCAGAATCAACAATCACATGCTCTATTACCGAAGCGAGGGACGAAGCAAACCCGATAGTGGTTAAAGTTTATAGATACGTGATTTTAGCCAGTTTACTCCTTGAAGCGCCATGGTTCACAACAATAATCCTAATCGTGGCGTTTGCAGTTCTCCTAATTTTGATAGAGACTTCAGTGAGTAGGAAACGGTTAAAGACTGGAAAAACAAGCTAGAGGTTGAATAAGATTTTAGCTTCAGAAAAACCTTTATACCGTTTTTGAGAATTTCCTCTCAAATAAGGGTGTGTGAAGAGGCAGTTTTAGAACAGTTAGGGTTGTGTCGTCCTTGGCACAAGCGAAAATGTGTTCTCCCAAATGTGAACTGTTCAAGTGCGGCAAAAACGCTGCTATCTTCCGGCGAGACGGTGTCTGGTGCAAGTGGACCGAAGACATGTGCAACCCCGCCAACTGTTCGTATGCTCTTTGCGTTAAAAGAAGGCTACTCCCAAGGGGGGTTTGCGGCGAAACCGTTAAAAGAAAAACGGTGGAAAAACAGCCCGAAGAAGTCGTCGGTCCAGGAATAAAGCTTCGGGGAAGGGCTCTTCGAAAAATAGGCGAGAGAGAACTGTTCTAACCGAAGACTTCAAGAGGTTTCAAGACACTTCAGCCCCTTTTTCATACGGCCTTAACACGTTTAACTACCGGAGGCCTTATTTTCATTAAAACTCTGTAACCGCAGACTGTGCATTTTATTTCCCCGCCTCGAAGCTCAAGCTCCTCTGTTGGAACTTTAGCCCCACACCTCAAACACTCGTAGACTAATCCAGGAGCAATCTCTCCCATAGCCTATTCCCTTTTACAGAAAAGCTTGTGTGCTTTTAAGCGTTTCCTATCAACAACGAGGATAGAGATTCATGAAGCACCTGAAACGTCTACTTTCAGAAATCCTACCGCGTGAGGAGCTGAATTCCATCTGCTGTTCCTACGACATTGTGGGGGATATTGCAATTATACGCTTAACCGAGGGTTCAAGAAAGTATGCCGCTCTCGTCGCCGAAACAATAATGAAGATTCATAAAAACGTTAAGACGGTTTTGGCTCAAACAAGCCCTGTTCGCGGAGACTATAGATTGCGGGAGCTTACACATATAGCTGGTGAAAATAAGACAAAGACGGTTCACCGAGAGTCTGGTTGCATGTTTGCAGTTGACCTAAAAACGTGTTATTTCTCGCCTAGGCTTTCCTTTGAAAGAATGCGTGTCGCAAAGTTGGTTGGAAACGGCGAAGTCGTTGTAAACATGTTCGCCGGGGTTGGATGCTTCTCTATAATTATCGCCAAACACTCAAAGGCGGAAAAGGTGTACTCCATAGACATAAACCCCGCAGCCGTCCAGTTTATGTGGGAAAACATCAAACTCAACAGAGTTCAAGGGAAAGTCTTCCCCCTAGAAGGAGACGCGAAAAACATAATACTCGAAAGGCTTCAAGGAGTAGCAGATCGAGTCTTAATGCCGCTTCCTGAAAAAGCTCTCGAATACCTTCCATACGCTTTTTCGGCGCTTAAAAACGGCTGGGGATGGATCCACTACTACGATTTTGAACACGCGGTGAAAGGCGAAAACCCCGTTGAAAAGGTTAAGGCGAAAGTCGCCACTAAACTGGAGGAACTTGGAGTGAACTTTGACATATCGTTTAGCAGAATAATTAGGTCAATTGGCCCAAACTGGTACCAACTTGTTTTGGACATACTGTGCAAAGGTTTGAGGGACCAGCAAAATTTAAAGGTTTAAAAGGCTAAACGAGACTAAGGGACCCTGTTGAAACGAAAGCTTATGGATATACTCGCATGCCCAATTGACAAGTATCACCCCCTCGAGCTTTACGTTTTTGACGAGAAAGAAGAAATAGTCGAAGGCTTAATTGTGTGTCCCAAATGTTTAAGGTGGTACCCCATAAGAGATGAAATTCCAGAGATGCTTCCAGACGAGCTTAGAAAGGAAAGCGAAGACCTGCCGTTCCTGAAAAAGTGGAAGGACAAGATTCCAGAGAAGATCCTTTTCGAGGGTAAACCGTTCAACTTGAAGAAATAACCTTTACTTCAGCCTAACAAGCACTCCCTTTCTTGAAGACTTTAACGCAGCCTCGGCGATTTTTAAAGCCCTAAGCCCATCTTCACCGGTTATTAAAGGCTTCTCCTTACCCAAAATGCAGTTTGCGAAGTGCTGGAGCTCAAGTTTTAACGGCTCCTGCCATGGAATCCTAGGCTGAATTGTTTCCTCGGCTGTTTCTATTGTTAACTCTTGGGTTATGTAGTCCAATTTCATTATTGCCTCGCTTCCTGTAACTGTTAATATCCGCGTTTTGTACGGTGTTAGCCAGTTGGATTCGATGAAAGCGTTTTTTCCGCCCTCAAAGGTCAGCATTATGTGGGCGTAGTCCTCAAAGAGTTTATGCCGCATGTTTCCAGTTTTTGCGTAGACGGCAACAGGTTCGCCGTCGAACAGATAGCGGGCTATGTCTATGTCGTGTATCGCTAAGTCCTTTACAACACCTATGTCCCCGATTCTTTCAGGCCGCTGGGAAACCCTTTTTGCCGTAGCGCATACAAGTTCCCCTATTTTTTTGTCTTCAATAGCCTTTCTAATGTACTGTACGCCAGGTATGAAACGCATTAGAAAGCCCACCGTGAGGTGTAAGCCTTCCTTTTCCGCCGTTTTTATTAGGGCTTCAGCCTGTTCTGGTTTTGCGGCCATAGGCTTTTCAACTAAGACATGTTTTCCAGCCTTTAAAGCCTTCATGGCCTCTTTTGCAAGGCTTGTGGACCATGTGCAAACGCTTACCGCTTCAATGTCTTTCCTTTTCAGCATTCTTCCAGCGTTTGCGTAGGCTTCGACACTGAACTGTTTGGCGACGCTTTTCGCCCTTTCAGTATTGATGTCGCAGACGGCTAAAAGCTCTGTCTCCTCCAGTTCACTGAAGACTCTAGCGTGGTTTTTACCCCAAAAACCAGCCCCTATGACTGCCACTCCAATTTTGTTGCTCATTTCCTCCAAACACCTCTACCTAAACCCCGATACGTGAAGCCTTCCGCTTCAACCTTTGCGGGCTCCAAGACCCCTTCAAAGTCAACAATGGCTGCCGGTGTGTTTGCTAAAAGCTTAACCTTTCTTAGGTTTAGCCGTCTAAACTGCTCGTGTCCAGTGTAAATTATTATGCAGTCCGCCCCGTCCAAGGCTTCTGAAAGATTCTCTTCGACATACGGTAGGTCTAAACTGGAAGCTTTCCGCTGCAGGTATGGGTCGTAGACACTTGGTCTAGCACCTTTTCTCTCAAGCATCTTAACGAAATCTTTAAATGAGCTTTCTGGAAGATCTGCCGCATTTTGGGTTTGGGACACACCTAACACCGTTATTTTTGCCCTACGCATGGTTTTTCCACAGCTTTTTAAAGCGTCTTGTATCAGGCTGACTTTTCTCTTCACCAGCTCCTTTTTCAGCTCCAAGACTGTTTGTGAAACCTTAAGTTTAACATTTTGGTTATCCGCTTCCTCAAACAGCATTAGAAGAGCCTCTTCGCCTCCGAAACTCCAAAAATTTTTGTGAGGACAGTCCGCGTCCGCGGCTATTAAACCATGAACAGCCAAATAGTCAGCACCTATTTTTTCGCAAAAAGCTGCAAACTCGTTGGATAAGGCTGATCTAACATTTCTGTAAACTGTTTCAAACAGAACTGCAGCCTCTGCGACCTTAAAATCTAAGGACTTAGCCAACCCCGCTTTTGTTATAGACCCCACAACATTGGAAGCTTTCTCTAGGCTCATTCTGTCCTGTGCAGCCACAACTCTCCTGTAATTCATTAAGCTTCTCAAGGTCTGTTTTTCTGGGAATGGAACTGGGCAGTAGGCGAAAAATATGTCTACGCCAACCCTAAATCCAGAAACATCTTCAACAGTCTTCTTGAGGACGCTTTCGTTGACTCCTATTCCAACAACGCTCATGTTCACAATCAACGTGTTTTTGCGAATGTTTGAACCAATTTTCTTAAACATTTTCTCGATACCTGAATAGTCAATGGTGCCCCTTTCACTAACGACGGCGGGCGTTGTGAACAGTATGATTTCGCTCTCCGCAGCGTCTTCAATGTTATATGAGAACCGTATTCTTTTGTTTTCTAAGCCTTTCTGGAGGGTTGGCTCTATCTCCTGATTCAGAAAGGGAGCTTTTCCCTTGGAAAATCGTTCGATAAGGGCTCTGTCGTTGTCAACGCATAAGACTTTGAAACCCACATCGGCCAGTAAGCATGTATGAAGCATGCCCATGCGCTCGCATCCAACAACGCTAACCATGGCTTTCTCGTCTGCCTGCGGTTCTTTCAGCGGGTTTATCGTCTTCAACATTTGCTTCTCCCAAACCTGATTCGTCTTTCAGCCCTTCACAGAGTTAATGATCCTCTTAAGCTTTAAACTGAACTCGCGGATAAGTTCTTCAGCCCTCTCTCTTGTTTTGGCTTCCGCATAAAGCCTGTATAACGGTTCAGTTCCGCTGGGTCTCACTAGAATAGAGCTTTTGTCCTCGAACCATACCTTAACCCCGTCGATGGTGCTTATGTTGAGTCCTTTCGCTTGCTCGATAAGTTTCTCTAAGATCTTTTCTTTGATTTCGTTGGGACATTCCACTTTGCCTTTCTCGATGAAGTATTTCGGAAGTTCGTCCAAAAGTTTGGAGAGGGGTTTGCTTGCGTCCGCCATTATGTTTAATATCAAAGCCGTTGCCATGGCTCCATCTCTGACTGCTTGGTGTGGACCATAGAAGATTCCACCGTTCTCTTCTCCCCCAAGTTTTGCTTTTAGCTTTTTCATAGTGTGAGAAACTATTACGCTTCCAACCTTTGTCCAGATCACTTCACCGCCATAAGCATCCGCGACGTCCTTAACCAGCGCGGAAGAACTTATCGGTGAAACGATTTTTTCACCCGGATTCTTGAGCAAAAAGTGTTTCTCCACAAGAGCGAAGGTTTTATCACCCCAGTGGATTTCTCCAGTTTCGTCAACGAAAATGGCGCGGTCCGCATCTCCATCGAAGGCAACCCCTAGATCCGCATTTACAGCCTTAACGGTTAAAGACAATTCCGAAAGGTTTTCCGGACGGGGTTCTGGCGGCCGCGCTGGAAATGTACCATTAATGTTCGCGTTTATTGTTGTAACCCTGCAGCCTAAATCTCTTAAAAGCTTTGGAACCGCTAGGGCTGCCACGCTGTTTGCTGCGTCGACAACCACGTGGTAGTGCTTCTCTGCTATCCTTTCAACGTCCACGTGTCTCTTGACAGCCTCCACGTACTCATCGATAATGCCCTGAAGAGGTCTAGTCTTCCCTATTCTGTTCCATTGAACATACTTTGTTTTACCGTCAAAAAATATCCTCTCAATTTCTATTTCCTGTTCTCTTGAAATTTCTATGCCGTCATTCCATACGACCTTTATCCCGTTGTATTCCGGCGGGTTGTGGGAAGCCGTGACAATAACTGCCCCGTCAACATTATGGTTTTTCACGGCGTATTGTAGCGCCGGAGTTGGCGCCATACCCGCAAATAGAACTTCGCAGCCCGCAGCGTTCAACCCAGATATCACTGCCCTTGTAAGCATTGGGCTGCTTGTTCGGGCGTCGTGTCCCACTATTAACCTTCCAGACTTGAAGAAAGTGCCTATGGCCCCTCCAATTTTCGCCGCAAATTCCGGATTTAACTCCTTGTTCACTGTCCCTCGAATCCCGTTTGTTCCAAACAATCTCCTTGAACTTAGCATGAGCGATGCTCCTTTGAGAGCAAGTTCATTATATCTGTGTTTCCTATTAAAACGGTTTTGTGGAGTGGAAGAGCATGAAAGTTCTGCTCCATGAAATGAGCTGGGTTGAAGCGAAAGAATATTTCAGTAAAAATGACACAGCTATAATACCGGTGGGCTCCAATGAGCAGCATGGCCCACATAACCCTCTGGGAACAGACCACCTTATCGCTAAGGCCATAGCTGAGGAAACTGCCAAACGCACTGGTGTTGTTTGCCTGCAAGTTGTACCTTTCGGCGTAAGCCACCACCACAGACAGTTCTGGGGCACGATTCACGTTTCACCGGAAACCTTCAAAAACTACTTGAAAGAGATTTGCCTAGCACTAAACTATTATGGCGTAAGAAAAATCGTCATAGTTAATGGGCATGGCGGAAACCTTGCAGCCCTAGCGGAGTTAGCTAGAGAACTGCGAGAAAAAGGAGTTTTCATATCAATCTTCCAATGGTGGACAGCAGCCAGCAAACTTCTTCCACGAATCTTCAAGCCCGAAGAGAGGGGACACGCGGGCGCTGAGGAAACATCTGTGAACCTAGCTCTCCATCCGCATCTTGTACGTACGGATAAGGCTGTTGATGAAGAGGCCCACAGCCATTTTGCCGAAGTTGCAGGCATAACCTTACCTTTAGATACGGCTGACTACACATCCTCAGGGGTTTTCGGCAAATCCACAACAGCCTCAGCGGAGAAGGGCAGGGAAGTTTTTGAGGCTGTTGTCAACGAGCTTACTAGACATGTAAACCTGTTGAAGGATTCGAAAATTGAAGACTTGATGGCTAGGCTGAAGGTTTAGTTCCGGAGACTACTCCCACTCTATGGTCGCCGGAGGCTTATGAGTTATATCATAGACAACTCTCACAACTTGTGGTATCTCGTTAGTTATCCTAGTGGAAATTTTTTCCAAAACTTTAAACGGTATCTTGGCAAAACTTGCCGTCATAGCATCTTTACTTTCCACAACCCTCACGGCGATAACGTATCCATAAGCTCTAGCGTCGCCCTTAACACCCGTAGTCTTTACGTCCGTTAAAACTGCAAAATACTGCCAAAGCTTATCCTTTAAACCGCTTTTTTCAATTTCCTCCCTCACAATTCTGTCGGCTTTCCTCAAAATTTCGACCTTGTCTCGCGTTACCTCGCCGATAACCCTGACCGCAAGGCCTGGTCCAGGAAAAGGTTGCTTGAAAACTACTTCGCTTGGTAATCCGAGTATTTGTGCTACTTTCCTAACTTCATCTTTGTAAAGGTCTCGCAAGGGCTCTACTATTTTCTTAAACTTGATCCTTGTTGGGAGACCAGCCACATTGTGATGGGTCTTAATCTTGTCTGAAAACCTTTTGAACCCTGACTCGATCCTATCAGGGTAAATTGTTCCCTGAATTAAGTACTCTGCACCTATCTTTTCGGCAACCTCTTCAAAGACTCGAATGAACTCTTCACCAATAATTCTTCTTTTCTCCTCTGGTTCTTTTATTCCTCTCAACTTTTCAAAAAATCTATTCTGAGCCTCAACTATTACTAGGTTTATTCCGAAGTTTCCAAAGACGTTTTTCACACAGTCCTGTTCGTTTTCCCGCATGAAACCATGGTTAACAAAGACCGCAGTAAGTCTATTGCCTAATGCTTTAGCTGCAATCGCTGTAGCCACGCTGGAATCTATTCCTCCGCTTAGTGCTATTATTGCCTTTCCAGATCCAACTTCACTTTTAACCTCGTTAACCATTCTTTCTATGACGTTTTCCATCCTCCAGTTTGCGGTGCAACCACACACCTTGAAAATGAAGTTGCGGATCACTTGCATGCCGTTAACTGTATGCGTAACTTCTGGATGCCACTGTAATCCGTAAATAGGCTTAGTTTTATGTTTAAAAGCTGCAACTGGACAGCTTCTACTATACGCTAAAACTTCAAGTTCCCGTGGAACCGAGAAAACGGTATCTCCATGGCTCATCCACACTTTTTCCTTTTTACTTAAACCTTCAAGAACACCTATAGGGCTTTTAATAGTTACATAAACTGGGCCAAACTCTTTCCGCTTAGCTTTTTCAACTTTTCCGCCGAAAATTTTCGCTATGACTTGGTGTCCGTAACATAAGCCTAAAATTGGAAGACCTAGATCAAAGATACGGGGGTTTGGTTTGGGCGCGTCCTCGTCGAAGACGCTTGAAGGACCTCCTGATAAAATTATCCCCTTGACGTTAAGTCTCTCGTTTAAGAATTCCACTTCCTCCGGTGTTATATTATGGGGCACTATTTCTGAGTAGACACCATTCTCTCTGATGCGTCTTCCTATGAGGTGGCAATATTGCCCACCGAAGTCTAAAACCAGTAAGGCATCGTACTTTGTGTTCTCTGCCAAATTTTAGGCCTCTTTAGTTCTTCTGGTATACTGGTATGTTCTATACTGGGCTTTTTAAGCATAGATGTATTTTTGCTGTTCCCACCATGTGACCTCATTTTTGTCTTTGGGCATGTGGGGTTCGTATTCTTTCCATTCCTGCATTTTCAGCATCCAATATTTTTCCGCGTTCTCTTTGCCTAAGGCCTTTTTGCATATGTCGTCGCTTCCCCACTCCTCCAATGCTTCCTTAAGAGAGCTCGGCAAAACCCTTATTCCCAGCGCCTCACGTTCGGTTTCGCTCAAATGGTATACGTTGACATCTACAGGATCGCCCGGATCAATTTTCCTTCTGATACCATCTAAACCTGCTTCGAAAACTGCAGCGTAAACCAGATACGGGTTACATAATGGGTCTGGGCATCGAAATTCTATTCTTGCCTCGTTTTCTTTCTCGGGAAAGTATTCAGGCACCCTTATTAAGGCTGAGCGGTTCTTTCTGCTCCATGTAATGTAGACGGGCGCCTCATAGCCCGGCACAAGCCTTTTGTAACTATTGACTGTGGGAGCTACAATAGCGCATAAGGCTCTAGCATGTTCGAGGATTCCTCCTATAAAGTAGCGGCAAAACTGTGAAATATGGGCGTATCCATCCTTATCATAGAACAAATTTCTGCCAGTTTTCAGGTCGAAAAGTCCAAGGTGAATGTGCATGCCGCTTCCAGGTTTTCCAGACCATGGTTTAGGCATGAAAGTAGCTATCCAACCGTATTTCCTATCAGCAACAGCCTTGGCTGCAAACTTGTACCGCACGATATTGTCCGAAGTGACTACCGGATCCGAGTATTTGAAAGTGATCTCGTTTTGGGCGGCTCCCACTTCGTGGTGTTCCCTTTCAACTTTTATCCCCATGGTGAAGAGGGCGTTGGCCAAATCCAATCTGAAGCTTTCGGTTAAATCGCGTCCTGGAGCTATGTCAAAGTACCTATGCTTGTCTAGCAAGTGGTTTTCAACAGGCTCGAATCTTCCGTCCGGAGCCTTTTGCACTAGGTAAAATTCCAGTTCAGCGGCGGCTGTTGGCTCGTAACCTTCCGCCCGCATTTTATCTAGGCTTTTCTGGCAGATATAGCGGGGGTCTCCATCGAAACGTTCCCCCTCAGGCGTGTAAATGTTACAAATGAAGCTGACAACACTTTTGTTGTAAAAGTAGTAGGGGCAAACTGTGAAAGTTGTTATGTCTGGCTTCATGATCATGTCGCTTTCCTCTATGCCAACACCGCCTATCAGGGATGAACCATCAAAGCCCACGCCCTCGGCTATAGCGTTTTCAACCTCTTCAACAGGCACGGTTCTACCCCTAAAATAGCCAAGCAGGTCCGTAAAATGAAGTAGAACATGCTCAGCGTTTTTCATTAGCTTAAAGCATAACTCAACATTCTTGTTTACATTGCGCCGCAAACCTGACGCACACTCTATCTATGTATTTATACGGCAGAAATGATTTAAACTGTAAATATAAAAAGTTTTTCAAAGAAAAAAGCAACAAATGTTAAATATTTGAACAAATAACCGATCAAATGTACAAAAGCTTAACTGGGTGCGGGATATGGACCATACAGATGTTCAAGATGTTCTTAATGAGGGAGCAAAAGCAGCTGTAGCGAAAAGGGCTGTCAGCTTAGACGATGTTGATTTAAAGATATTGAGGGCTTTGACAGCTGACGCCAGAGCCTCCTCCAGACAGCTTGCAAAACAATGCGGAATCGCAACAAGCACGGTGCTTTCTAGAATTAGGAGACTTGAAGAAAACGGCATGATAAAAGGGTACACAGCCATAATTGACCATGAAAAATTAGGGTACGAGCTAACAGTTGTTGTAGAATTAACCGTTTCTAAAGGGCGGCTTCTCGAAGTGGAAAATGAAGTTGCGAAAATCCCCAATGTATGCTGCGTTTACGACGTGACTGGACTTATAGACGCCATAATAGTCGCCAAATTCAAAAACAGAGAAGAACTAAGCAAGTTTGCGAAAAGGTTGCTGGCGATGCCCTATGTCGAACGAACAAACACACACGTTGTGTTAACAACAATAAAAGAGGATTTCAGAGAACTCGTCTAACCCCTCTTTTTATTCTCAAATAATCGAAGGCCCAAGGGAAAACTTAATTCAACTCCAAGACTGAAAATTAAACAGTACACGTGCGGGGGTTGCCAAGCCAGGTCAAAGGCGCAGCCCTGAGGCGGCTGTCCCGTAGGGGTTCGTGGGTTCAAATCCCACCCCCCGCACTTCAAAGTTTTGTTTGCACATACTAAGTGGGCTACTTAAGCCTTGAAGTCGCTGTTTTGATGAACTAGTCTCGATGGCCTTTCTTGTTTGGTGTTGAGAGAGAGCCAAAAAGGAGTATCCGGAGGGTTTTGCTTCGCTGTTAGCCGTTTCAAGCGCCTTTGTCTTTGTTGCTCAGATGATTAATTTTCCGATAACCTATGGGACCAGCAGACATTTGGTGGACGGAACCCTTCTGTCTGTCGTTCTAGGTCCTTATGCAGCGGTTTTAAGCATTACTATCGTTTTACTGGTGCAAGCATTATTCTTCGCAGATGGAGGCCTGCTTACTTTAGGGTGCCAACCCCCCAACATGATCATTACAGGACTAGGTTTCTTCATAGTAAAGCTTATTGCAGGAAAATCCGTTGGAGCAAGCGTTTCGCTATGGAAATTTTGCAGCTTCATGGTTCTCGGTTATGTTAGGGCATTGACCTGCAGTTTAGAAATATAGGCGTGCCTCCATTTTTCCTGCAGGTGTGCGGGGTATTAGCGACAATTCCAGCCATGCTTTTTGGCACACATTGATAGGCTAGCTGAAGCGCTATAACAACTTCGTGACACAGCTGTATAATCTTAAACCAGCAGTACTAGACGGTTTAGCCCCTCTCTGGAGGGGAGTTGCTTGAAAATCCACTTGAAAGCCTTCACCCTTATGCTTGTAGGATTAACTTCCTTTTGACCCTTTGCCTCCCCTACCAGAGGGCTTAGAAACAGTAGCTGAAACTCTCGGCGTGGAGGAAACTTCGCCCTGCGGAGGGATTGATGCCCTGCCACTATTGAAGATCCATGTTTGTCAACACTTTTGCCGGGCATGTTTGGGGCTTTTTCTAGTATTTGGTTTAACGTATCCATGGAAAAACGGTGTCAAAACGGATTAGAGGCGAAGGGAGGAAGGTTACTCTCTGCTCGCCAGAATCACGATGTAGTCAGCGGTGTCGGCGCACATGTCCGCAGCGTGCTCAACGAACTCTATCAAGTCGTCGAATATTACAACTGAGCCAACGTTCATTTCCTCCGCGTACTTTATAAACAACGTTTTTGCTTCTAAGTATTCGTCATCAATTTTCCTTTCAATTTCCTCAACTTTTTTAGCTCCGTCAATTGCCGCCGCAGGGTCGGCCCCAATTTTCTCGATGCTTCCCCTCAAAGCTTGGGCACAGTCTAGGAGATAAGCCGTGGTGCGGGCGGTTTTCTCCCACAGTTCTTTCGGTATCTTGGTCTCCCCAAGCATTTTAATGCATCTCGCAGCGTCCTTCACGTGGTCTGCAAGCGTGTCTAAACGCTTGACAAGGTGCATGAGGTCTTCGCGGTATTCGGCGAAAAGGGCAACGCCCCTCGAAAGCTCCTTGAAAACTTCCGTTCGAAGCCTATCCACCTCTTTTTCGACTTTGAAAATGTTATCTATGTACTGCGTGGCCTCCTTCTTGTTGTTTTCAGCCATCTTCTGCATAGCCTGGTTAAGAAGAGTCACCGTGTCAAGAGCTTTCGTTATCTGTTCCTGCGCCAAATCTAAGGCTTTCGCCCTTCGCCGTCTCTCAAACCACAAGTAGCTCTTGCTTTCCAATTTCACCCCACTCACATTAATTTGCGGATCACTTAATAATATCTTTTCAAGATTTAAATTTCCCTCTCGGCAACCCAGTAGGCCTTTGCCTCTCCGCTTTTGGTGATAACGTGCTCCTTCTTGAATATTGGAGCCTCCCTCTTGTATCTTTCAACAGCCTCCTTCAAAATTTGGAAAACATCCTCCCTGTGGGCTCCCGCAACTAAAACGTATACCAGGTCCTCGCCGACGTTGAATTCGCCGGAGAAATGGTGTATTTGAACGTCTACTATGCCCTTTCTTGCTTTCAATTCTTGGCATATTTCTGATAAAACCTCGTTGGCTTTTTCCTCGTAAGCCTCAATCTCTAACTTTTGAACTCTCTCCCCCTGAAGGTTCTCTCCGCGGACAACTCCTACGAAAATGGCTACGGCCCCAGCCTTATAGAAGTCAGGCAAGCTTTTAACTTCAGCAATCAATCTTCCAAGGGACACTGTGCCCTTTTTGTGAACATATTTCTGCATTGTTCTCCCCATACAAAAGTGGGGGGCTGTTTTAAAGTTTTAACTTATCCTAACCAAATCTTGAGTCAAGCTCGAAAGCTTTTTGCGGTATTCCAAAAGCTGTTCATGCGCCTCTTTCAATGTGATTTCCGAAAACCTTACCATATCGTTCGGTTTTGCCTGTCCAAGTAAGTCTAAGTCCGAAATTATCACGACGGCTATTTTCGGGTAGCCACCCGTCGTCTGGGCATCCCTCATGATAACGATTGGCTTCCCATTCTTCGGAACTTGGACAGCACCCGGTAGCAACGCGTCTGAAACCACTTCTGCCCCACCCCTATGCTCTATTGGTGGTCCATCAAGGCGGTAACCCATGCGATCCGACTCAATTGTAACCCTGTACCGGCTTGAGAGAAATGTTTGAACACCTTCATCTGTGAACATTTCTAATTGGGGGCCTAAAACAACGTGAACTGTAAAGTCATCTGAAAATTTGGGTATCATGTCTTCTGGCATTTTAAGACGTGTTTCAAGAGGTTGGACGTTAAACCCGCAGATTACGTCTCCTGACCTTAATTGTCTGCCCTCTATTCCGCCTATCTTACCCCGAGTATATGTGGATCTGCTTCCAAGGACTACTGGTGTGTTAATGCCTCCTCTAACTGATAGATAGCTCCTGCAACCCCTTTCCACTTTTCCAAAAGAAATGGTTTCACCTTTACGTATGGTTAATGTCTGCCACATGGGAGCGTCTTCGCCATTAATTTTTACTGGGATCTCTCCGCCAGTAACGGCGATCTGCGTGTCCGCCAGCGCTTTTAGCTCCGGTCCGATGAGAGTTATTTCTAGACAAGCGCTGTTTGGGCTGTTAGCCACCAGCAAGTTTGCTGCAATCATAGAGAAGGAATCCATAGCTCCCGAAATAGGGATCCCGTACTTAAGGTAACCGTACCTGCCCAAGTCCTGCACCGTGGTGAAGAATCCGGCTTTCATAACATAAAAGAGATTCATTCTCAGACATCCTCAGATTTTAGTTTATAGGCGCCTGCCTCGACAAGCTCCTCAATTCTCTTGAACTCTTCTTCCGAAACAGGCACGAACTTGACAAAGTCACCTGGCTTCAAGAGAGCCGGGGGCTGCCAGTTGGGGTCGAAGAGTTTGACGGGCGTTCTCCCTATTATACGCCATCCGCCCGGGGCTTCACATGGATATATGCCTGTTTGTCTCTCTGCAATACCAACAGAGCCTGCTGGAACTTTCAAGCGTGGAGTTTCGAGACGTGGGGTCGCTATTTCCTCAGGCACTTCCCCTAAGTACGGGAAACCTGCGACGAAACCTATCATGTACACCCTATATTCTCTTCTACAATGTATCTCGACTACTTGATCCTCCGTCAAGCCGTGGTATTCAGCCACGTCCTTTAAGTCCGGCCCGTGGATGCCGCCGTAAGCAACCGGGATTATGAATTTTCTCCCTTTTTTATTGAGGACTTTTCCTCCCAAAGTTTCCTCTAGGATTTTGATCTGTGCAACCAAGTTTTCGTAAGTTATTTTTGCCGGGTCGTATCGTATGAGCAGTGACCTATAAGTGGGAACCGTTTCCTCAACGCCCGGTATGTTCGCCCCTAAAACAGCTTCATTTAGGGCTACGACTTTCTGGTTGAGAGTCAAATCTATTACATCGCCGAACTCAACCACAAGGGCTGTGTCACCGAAGGGTACGTAGCGAACAAATAGATAATTTCGACTCAAGGTGGCACCCCTTAATCATATAAACTGGCTTACCGGCTTAACTTCAATGCTCGCCTTTTCAAGGCTTCTTTTTAAGGTTTTAGCAAGCTTCGAGGCTGTTGGGATATCTCCGTGAATGCAGACGGTGTGCACAATGCCAAGCTCCACTAGACTTCCATCAACAGCTTCTACAACACCTTCTTTCACGGCTTTCACGGTTCTTTCAACAACCTTTTCAGGCTCTTCAATGATGGCTCCAGCCGCTTTACGGGAAACCAAGCTTCCATCTGGGTTATACGCCCTGTCAGCGAAGAACTCGTAGGCGACACGGAGCCCAGCATCTCTAGCCGTGTTCGCCAGTGCCGATTTTGGCGGTGCGAAGACTATTAAACCGGTGTCTAGCGCTAGTATGGCTTCAGTTATAGCGCTTGAGAGTTCTCTGTTTTTTAAAGCATCATTGTACATTGCGCCGTGAGGTTTAACATGTTGCAGAGAGACACCGAAGGCTTTTGCAAAGCCTTGAAGGGCGCCAACTTGGTAGATAATGTAGTTTTTTGCCTCTTCGTACGTGAGTTGCATTGTTCTTCGTCCAAATCCCATGATGTCGGGGTAAGCGGGATGAGCTCCCACAGCCACCCTATGCTTTTTTGCAAGAGCCACCGTCCGGGCAATTGTTAAGGGATCTCCAGCGTGGAAGCCACAAGCGATGTTTGCCGAAGTTATGTGCGGCATTATCTTAATGTCGTTTCCAACCTTAAAATCCCCGTAGCTCTCACCCATGTCACAGTTTATGTCAACTTGATTCTTCAATGTCCCGGCCCCACCGCTGGCAGTTAGTTTTTCAGATATTCTCGTAAATCTTCTAGCACAGCTGATGGAACCGGCAGGTCTTTCATAGTAATTAATCCGGCTGGAGCTTTAAGCACTTTTGGAATAGTGTTTACGACTATTGCGGCTGTTCCTAAGTCTCCGTGAATGCACGGCTGTATTTTTTGTTTAACTAAAGGCACACCCGTTATCGTTATGACATCGTATTCTTCTTCGGCGCCGATGTATGCTTGGAACCTTAAAACTATAACTTCTCCCCCTCCCATGAAGCCCCTTGCTGTTTGCTTTAAACCCGCCACTTTCCCAGCTTCAACTTTGATGAAATCGCTTTCTACAGTGTTCTCTGCGATTACGGGTTCAACCGGTTCAGACCTTATTTTTTCCAACCTCCATGCCAGGGCGTCCGCGATCATAGCGATGGACTGTTCAAGACCCACATGCCCGGTGATCTGTCCACTTTCAATTTTCTGCCTAAACTCTTCAACGGTTAATCCAGCACCTATTTTTCTTTGAAACGGCAACCGTCTTGTAGCCGCGTTCATGACCCGGACAGCTTCGATTTTCTCTATTTTCTGGCACACGGCAGTCAACGTTATTACCAGAGTGTCCATTAGGAAGCCCGGATTTATTCCAGTTCCCAAAACAGTCACGTCGTGTTTTTTGGCCAGCCTGTCAATTTCTTCGGCTATTCTTGGGTTTGAGTAGTGGGGGTATGCTAGTTCTTCGCATGTGGATATCACGTCTACCCCGTGTTTTATTAGGGAAGCTATTTGGGGGTAGACCTGCTTTAGAAATGATGATGTGGCGTGAACTGCTATGTCGGCTTTCACGTCCAGGAAAAGTTCCTCGGCGTTTTTGTAAACCTTCGCACCGAGTTTTTCACCTAAGCCCAACACTTCGCCCAAATCCTTGCCAACTTTATCTTCTGCAATGTCGATCGCTCCAACAATTTCCAAACCCTTCTTTTCCAGCAAAGCCCTGGCGATCAGGCTTCCAACAGCTCCAACCCCATATAGGATGGCTTTAACGGTCTCCATTCAACTTCACGTATTAACGTTTAATGACGTTTTGAGCTTATAAAGCAAAGGGTACTGAAGTTCCTTCAAATTTCTTTACGTTTGTAAACTTTAATAATTAGGGGCAACCAATAATAAGGGATGTCACGAATACCGCGGATGAAACGCGCTGTAGGATTCTCAAGGGGTTGGTTTGGATGTCAGCTATTGGGGAAATATCGACAAGTGTTGAGAAGGCTGGACCTAAGGCTGAAATTCACATAATAAAGGACCACTGTAAGGGCTGCGGCTTCTGCATACATTACTGCCCAAAGAAGGTTTTAGCAGAATCCAACGAAATAAACACTAGAGGCGTGCATCCCCCAAAGGTTGTAAACGAGGGGGCGTGTATACTGTGCGGTCTCTGTATGGCGATTTGCCCAGACTTCGCCATTTACGTGAGGGAAAAACAATGCATGGGCGGATGTTGAATGGAATATGAGAAGGTTTTAACCGGTGTTCACTTCATGAGCGGCAACATTGCATGTGCAGAAGGCGCCATAGCCGCCGGTTGCCGCTTCTTCGCCGGCTACCCCATAACGCCGGCAACAGAGATAGCTGAACACATGGCTGCTAGAATGCCGAAGGTTGGTGGGATATACATCCAAATGGAAGATGAAATAGCCTCCATAGCGGCTGTTATAGGCGCCTCCTATGCTGGTTTGAAGGCTATGACGGCGACGTCTGGTCCGGGTTTCAGTTTGATGCAGGAGAACATAGGGTTAGCCGTTATGACGGAGACTCCATGCGTCATTGTTGATGTCATGCGGGGAGGGCCCAGCACTGGTCAGCCGACTCTTCCGGGGCAACAAGATGTTATGCAAGCCAGGTGGGGTTCCCATGGGGACTATGAAATTATAGCTTTAGCCCCTTCTTCGGTTCAAGAAATGTTTGATTTGACTGTTGAGGCTTTCAACCTGGCTGAAACTTACCGTGTTCCAACGCTTTTAATGGCTGACGAAGTTGTAGCTCACATGTGGGAGAAGGTGATTATACCGCCAGCTGAAAAGGTGAAGGTTGTAAACCGTAAGAAGCCGAAAACCCCGCCTGGCAAATACATGCCTTTCATGCCTGACGAAGACTTGGTTCCACCTATGGCCTGTTTCGGCGAAGGGTACCGCTTCCACGCCACGGGTTTAACCCACGACGAGTATGGCTATCCCAGGACACAGGACTCTGACGTTCAGATGAAGCTTGTTCAAAGATTATGCGACAAAATAAGGAAAAACGTGGACAAAATAATCCGCGTTAGGGGAGAGATGCTTGACGATGCGGAGGTTGTGGTGGTTGCCTATGGAATAGTGGCCAGGGCAGCTTTAAGCGCCGTGAGAAAGGCTAGGGAACAAGGCATAAAAGCTGGTCTCCTTCGGCTGATAACCCTTTGGCCATTCCCTGAGAGACAGGTAGCTAATGCTGCTGAAAAAGCTAGAGCAATAATTGTTCCGGAAATGAACTGCGGACAGATGGTGCGGGAGGTTGAGAGGGCTGCTAAAACGACGCCGGTATACCATCTTCCAAAGCTTGGAGAGGAGCCGCACATACCCCTCGAAATCCTTCAAGCTATAAGGAGGCATAGTTGATGGCTGGAGTTGTTGAACACCCCTATGCGAAGTATTTGAGGACGGCGATGATCCCTCACATTTGGTGTCCGGGCTGCGGCAACGGAATAATTCTAAACGCTTTTGTGCGCGCCCTAGACGAACTGCAAATAGACCTAAATAAGCTTGTCGTTGTGTCCGGGATTGGCTGTATAGGGCGGGCTGCCGGATACATTAACGTGGATTCTTTCCACACGACTCACGGCCGTCCCATAGCTTTTGCCACAGGCGTTAAACTCGCTAAGCCCGAGCTGGAAGTGGTTGTAATAAGCGGCGACGGCGACCTATTCGCTATAGGTGGAAACCATTTCATCCATGCGGCGAGGAGGAATGTTAGCATAAAAGTGATCTGCGCCAACAACTTCAACTATGGAATGACCGGCGGGCAAGTGGGACCTACAACACCGCTTGAGGCACTGACAACCACAACACCATACGGCAACATTGAACACCCTTTCAATCTCGTCCATCTTGCAGCAGCCTCCGGGGCAACATACGTGGCACGTTGGACAACTTTCCACGTACACATGCTGGCCACATCGATAAAGAAGATGCTTCAGCGGAAAGGCTTCTCTTTCATAGAAGTTTTGTCGCAATGTCCAGAAATTTATGGACGTCGCAACAACATGCGAACGGGAATTGAAATGATGGAGTGGTTTAGAAAAGTCTCTGTAATAGCGAATTTCTCAGATCCCGCGAAGGCGGAAATAACGCCCGAAAAAATTGTTGTTGGGGAGTTTGTGGACGTGGAAAAGCCCACGTACGAAGAGAGATTGCATGCCAAACTCGCCCAAATCATGAAGGAGGCATGGTGATAAAATGCGTATAGAGATAAGGTTCGCAGGCTTCGGCGGACAGGGAATAATAAAGTCCGGAATTATGACAGCTGCAGCGGCATGCCTCTACTGTGGGAAAAACGCTGTGCAAACCCAATCCTATGGGCCGGAATCCCGAGGAGGAGCTTGTAGGTCGGAAGTTGTAATTTCAGACGAGGAGATAGATTTTCCAAAGGTTATGGAGCCGGACATTTTGGTTTTGATGTCGCAACATGCATATAACGAATATGCGGAAACCGTGAAGAAGGGAGGGGTAATAATCCTCGACCCAGACATGATTCCCAACGAGCAGAAAATTGAAGGCGTGAAGGTTTTCAGAGTTCCAGCAACGAGGATGGCTGAGGCGCTTGGGAGAAGAATTGTTGCAAACGTGGTCATGCTTGGAGCGTTTGCGGCGATAACTGGAATAGTGAACAAGGAGGCTTTTAAGAAGTCCTTAAAAATGAATGTTCCCAAAGAAGCGGAGGAATTAAACCTAAAAGCCTTTGAGATAGGTTATGAATATGGAAAAAAACTTGTTAGAAGCTAGCCTTGCTCAGTTTGCGGCATTGATGCTTGCGCTTGTGCCTGAACCTGTAGCTGAACAATGGGTGTCAAGAGTTTTGATTTTCTAATGCCTACATGCCGAAGCGGAGCAATCTTCTTTGCCTCGTTATAGATGTCTGAAGCTATTTTTCCGAGAACCATTTCTTGAGCTAGCTGGTCTAAGGAAAGGGTTTTACTTTTTTCTTCAACAATTTTCGCCATAATCTTGCGTATGGCCGTTTCCTGTGAAGTTTTAATCCTTGCCAATGTGAAGGCGCAGACAGCAATTCTGACTCTATACCCATCTTTTGTTGTGACATTGAATATGCCGTCAACTTTTGTTGTCCTTCGACGCACAAGGCTTCGCAAGTAGTCCCTAGAGTACTCGTGTCCCTTGAAGATTGTGTGAGCTGTTTTTCCATCAACCCTCGTTATCTGGAAGTAGAGCTTCAAGTATTGGTGGGAGAAGTCCCCAGTTATATCATAGAGGGTGACTTCAAGAACTCTTCCTATGAGTTTCTCAGGCTCGTCTGCGGGTATGGATCCTATTTCAACGTTTCCGAAGTATGGGGGCGCCAGTACGGTGTACCAGACTTTGCTACGCCATTTATCCCTCACTTTTTTTGTGGACAAGGTGGTCCTCCGTTAAACAGCGAAGAAAAGTCTCACACTAGTGTATTAAACTTTACTTTTCGGTGTTATCTTCTCCATGCCCATCATATATTTCCTCAAAACCTCTGGGATCATCACTGAGCCGTCTTCCTGCTGGTAGTTTTCCAGTATAGCTACCATTGTTCTTCCAGTGGCTAGAGCTGTGGAGTTTAAGGTGTGCACGAAGCCTTTTGGAGGTTCTCCCTCCCTTTCCCGATAGCGGATGTTAAGCCTTCTCGCCTGATAATCCGTACAATTGCTACACGAGATTATTTCTCTGTAAGCGTTTTGGGCAGGCATCCATGCCTCAATGTCATATTTTTTGGCGGCAACTTTTCCAATATCGCCCGTGCAAACGTTCACGACTCGATAGGGTAAGCTCAGCTTTTGCACTAGCTCTTCGGCGTTCCTTAAAAGTTCCTCGTGAATCCTCCATGAGTCTTCTGGTTTGCAGAAAACAAATTGTTCAACCTTGTTGAACTGATGGGTGCGGAAAATCCCTCTGGTATCTTTACCGTGGGCTCCTGCCTCTTTTCTAAAGTTTGTGCTTATTCCCACGAACTTTATAGGTAAATCTTCAGCTCTCAAAACTTCGTTCATGTACATAGCTGCCATCGGATGTTCCGACGTTGCAATCAAGTAAAGGTCTTCGCCTTCGATTTTGTACAAGTCGTTTTCGAAGTCGCTGAGGGCTATGACGCCCTCGTAGGGTTTGCGTCTCATGAGGAAGGGAGGTTCAACAGGCTTGAAACCTTTCTTGACGAGTTCTTCTAAGGCGAAGCTCATCAAAGCCATGTCCAACAAAACGCCTTCGTTTTTCAGGTAGAAGAACCGGGCCCCGGCGACTTTTCCAGCCCTTTCGATGTCCATTATGTCTAGGCTTAAACCAAGCTCAATGTGGTCTTTAGGTGGAAAACTGAACTTGGGCGGCTCTCCCCAAGTCTTAACGACAACGTTGTCGTTTTCATCCTTCCCTATTGGAACAGACTCGTGTAGAAGGTTTGGCAAAAGCATTAGGTAGTCTCGCACTTTTTCCTCTAGGTCAGCGACAAGCTTCTCCATTCTGGTTATTTCCTCGTCGACGGCCTTCGCCTCTGCAATAATGGGCGCAACGTTTTCCCCTTTTCTCTTCGCCGACGCAATTTCAGCCGTTATTTGGTTCCTTTTCTGCCGCAGTTCATTAAGCCTTGTCAGGTTTTGGCGCCAAAGCTTGTCGCATTCGATGAGCTCGTCCAACATCCTAAGGTATTCCGGGTCTCCTCTCCGGGCTAGATTTTCCCTAACGAAATCGGGTTTTTCCCTAACAAGTTTAATATCCAACATTCCAGCTGGTCAACCCTTTTTCCTCTTAGAGAGATAAAAACACGTTCTTATTCAAGTTTCCGGGCAGCTTTTAGAGTTTTTTCCGCTGTCGATATTGCGGAAAGCAAGTCGTCAACGGTTGCAATAAAAGTTTTGAACCCTCTTTTACATTTAACATATGCCCAAACGCTTTTTTCCCTACTCTCGGTTTTCACGTAAAGACCCGAGGGTACTTTAACGTTGTCTGGGGAGACAGCCTCAGCAATAACACTCGCAACTGCCGCGTCCTCGTAGAAAATTGTGATTTCAACCTCTAAGCTTTCCATCGGCCAACTTCTTCCCGACAAGTTCGTTGACAAGTTTTATGAAGGTTTCCATGTTTTCGATTGGAACCTGCGCTCCAGCCGCCACGTCATGGCCTCCGCCTTTTCCAAGGCATTTTTCAGCGGCGGCCTGCATTATTTCTCCGAGGTTCACTCCTTTAGAGACGACAACATCCAAGGCTCTTGCAGATACCTTGGCTATGCCTTCTCCCTTCACGTCTGCGTAAACAATCAGTGGTTTCTCCGAGTTCGGCAGGGATGTTGATAGAATGGAGGAAATTGTGCCAACTATTTTGTCGTCTATATAGTCTTCACCGTACACAACGTATATATTCTCCAACTCCCTTATTCTCCCAGGCCTTTCTGTGATCCATTCAAGGTATTTGTTGACTGTTCGCTTATACTCTTCGAGGATTTTGATGGCTTCCTCAAAGTTGGCTCCCCTGTCACCCATACACACGGCAATGCCCACCCCGGGCTTGTCCATACGCCCAGCCGCGTTTAGCAATACAGCAAATTCCCTAGCGTCTCGGAGGGGTGTCCACGCGTCTTCCCGTGTTAAAGTGTAAACATGCCCCACTAGATTTGAGATTTCATAGTGGAGTCCTTTCGAGAGGAGATATTCCGCGAGGGCTGTGCACAGTTTTCTTTTTTCTTCATCACTTAAATCCCTCAAAGCCCGCCATTTGTCATCAATTTTCGTCTTTATCCCAAGACTTTCTAGAAAGGCAAAGCTTCCGCCCTCGTTCCCGCTTATTCCGGGGATAAAAGGGTTTGTTGTGGAGGCTAAAGCCCTGTGAATTGGGCGTGTTTCTCTCCCAAAGAACATTAAATCTTTTTCAACAGTCAACAACCCTTGAGTCCTCGCGTCTTCGACTATTAACTTATTTAAGCCGCCAAGCATTCGCTGGTCGTACTTGTCCTGCAGGTCTCCAAGCGCTCCCACCACAGCAATAGGCGCCAAATCCATGTTTACCTTGTCAACAGCCTTAGCCACAAAATAGGCTACTCCTGAACTGCTTACGTCCCTTGTTCCATCAACGCCGTGAACGTGCGGGTTTACACATAAAAAATCCTCAAAGCTTCCACCTATGATTTGGTGATGGTCTAACACAACAACCTCAGTTTCCTGGGTTCTCTGTTTCAACAGATTTGCATAATCGCTTCCAAGGTCCATGAAAATGACAACTTTAGGCTTTTCCCCAGCTATTTCATCCACAATTTTGTCGTCAACCCACTGGGTGATTCTGATTCGAAAGCGTGCCTCAAGCCTATACAATGCCTTACCAATAATGCCTGCAGCGGCTATTCCATCGGCGTCTAGATGCGAGAAAACATGAATCGTGTCACCCCTCCCAACGGCTTCACGAATTTTTTCAGCTGCTTTAGAAGCCATTTCGAAGAAGACTTCAACTCGCTTATCGCCCTGCATCACTATCACGGTTAATTGAGAGCTTCTGGCTTAAAAGTTCGAGGATGTCTTATTTTGAATTTCACGCTATTGACGCTGCTTTAGGCTCGTACTTCCAGTCCGGAGGCAGGATTCCCTCTTGCTTGTAATATTCTGACAGTCTATGAATCTTAGCCTCAACAAGCTGTAAAGCCCTCTTATTATGCACATCTTTCCTATGCTTTTCAAGGTGGGCTGCAAGTCGAGCCGCCTTCTTGAGAAGGTTTTCAAGGTCCTCGGGTATGGTTGGAGCAAGGCCGGCCTCTCTTAAGATCTGCGTTATACTTTTTCCAGTTAATGGCTTAACTAGCGGGATGGCATACTGGTCTCTGAGAATCGTGCCGATGCGGCTTGGAGGATGTCCCTCCTTAGCCAACTTAATAACTAGAGCCTCCACTTCTTCAGGCTGGTATTTACACCAGCTTGGCGGACGCTTGCTAACAGGTCTTGTTGAATGAGACTTTCCCTTATCCTTCTTCGGCATGACTATCCCGCGAAACTCTGTAAGAGCGAAGTTAGACGGATATTTAAGACCTTCGATTTAAACCCTCAGCCTATGCTATTCATGAAGCACGAGTTAAAATTAAACAGTTCGCTTGCAACCCTAAAAGGGTCACTAACATTCTTTAACTCCTAAATAAGATGGTCTCCTATAAAGAAAAGCCTCCGCGAATTTTTACGTAATTTCTTAACTTTCTTTTAAGCTTTTATACCATTTCGCAAATTTCCGGAGGGCTTTGGCTCTATGAGAATACTTGTTCTTTTCGTCTATGCTCATTTCGGCGAAAGTTTTCTCGCAGCCTAGAGGCTTGAAAATCGGGTCAAAGCCGAAACCGGAGCAGCCCTTTCGGGTTTCATCCGTTATTTCTCCAAGAACTTCTCCTTTAAAACACACTGGGGCGTCTAATTCCTCAGAGAGGTAGGCGACTACCGACTGAAAGCATGCTCTCCTGTTAGCATAGTCTTCCATGAGTTTTAAAAGGCCTTCGTTTCCGATTGTTTTATACACGTATGAGGCGTATGGCCCTGGAAAACCATTTAAAGCGTCAACGAAGAGCCCAGCGTCTTCAACTATTATTGGAAGGTGGCACTGTTGAAAGGCGTGGACGGCACTTGTTTTCGCGATTTCTTCGAGGTTTTCGCTCTGAATTTCCATAGTTTTCACTTTCAGCATGCCTACGGCTATCTTGTAGCGGCCTAAAACTCTTCGGGCTTCATTGAACTTGTTGATGTTGTTTGTTGCAAAGAATATGACCTTCCCCTTTAGTTGGAACTTCATGGCTCACGCTTTCCTTTGCCTTCTTTCGGACACGTATCGTCCTCGTTTCTCTATTTCCTCAACCTTGTCTAAAACGTTTTTCACCGTTTCAGCGTCCAAAACTTTGGAGTATCCTTCAATCACATTTCTGAAGCATTCATCGGCGAACTTGTAGTGGGTGCTTTGTAAAGCCCTTTTCATGAGGTGGAGGTCTACGCCCATGGCTTCAACGTCCTTTGTCCTTTCACCCAGTCCAAAATCAACGAAAAAGATTTTGCCGTCGCGTGTGTAAATCATGTTTGAAGTTGTAAGGTCGCCGTGGACTATTCCGTATTTGTGTAACCTGCCTACAAGCTCTCCAACTTGGCGGCACAAGCGCTTTCTTTCATCGTTGGAAACTTCATTCAGCAATTGTTTAAGCTGTTTGCCATCAACATACTCCATCACTATCAGAGCGTTTTTGACGTCGACGAAGAATATCGTTGGAGTCGGCACTCCAGCTTTTTTAGCTTCATGCATTAACAGGGGTTCGTGAACTGTCCTGTAAGTTCTTATCCGCTCATCAAGAGCTGGAAGCCTATACTTCTTCGGTAGGCGCTTCTTTAATACGGCTTTCCTGCCTTGCCACTCTGCAAGGTAGAGGTATGCCTCCGCCCCATTCTTGATAAGTTGGGGCTGGCTTATTCCACCCATGGGACTTCAACCTCGTCTAGGCGCCACCTTAACCGGACAAAGCTTTCTTCGATAGGAGTTGTGATGCCGTGAGTGTAAGCTAAAACGCCGGTCCAAGCTATCATGGCACCGTTATCGATGGCGTACTCACTTGGAACGGTGCAGAATTTTGCGTTATGTTCCTCTGCTATTGAACGCACCATCTCTTGAAGCCTTTTGTTGGCAGCTACGCCACCCGTTAACAAAACCTCTTTCTTCTCCGTATGGGCCAACGCTCTCTCGGTTATCTCAACAACCATTGAAAAGGCTGTTTCCTGCAAACTATAACATAAATCCTCAAGCCTGACCTTCCCGCTTTTTAACACATTTATGGCGGCAGTTAACAGGCCACTGAGGGAAACATCCATTCCCTTAACAGTGTAGGGCAAAAGAATAAGCTGTTCGCCTTTTTGGGCAAGTTTTTCGATAATAGCCCCGAAAGGTTCGCCGGGTTTTTGTTTCAGCCCAGCCTCCCTAGCGAAAACGTCTAAACAGTTTCCGAGGGCTATGTCCAAGGTTTCGCCGAAAACCCGGTAGCGTCCAGCTTCAAAGGCCGCCACAATAGTGTTTCCTCCAGAAACATAAAGGGTGACCGGGTCCACAGCCCCCGTTTTCAATTTACCTATCTCAATGTGTGCCACGCAGTGATTAACGCCCACCAAGGGAACGTGTAGATATGATGAGAGGGCCCGTGCTACCGTTGCACCCGTTCTTAGGCATGGACCAAGCCCCGGACCCTGCGAAAACGCAACAACGGTTAAGTCTTTTGGTTTTATTCCAGCCTTTCGGAAAGCTTCTTCAAGGACTTGGGCTGCGACTTCGGTATGATGGCGGGCGGCTTCCCTTGGGTGAATTCCCCCCTCAGGCGGAACAGAGGCGTCTATAATGTTGGCTAATATCTTCCCGTCAAATGAGACTATTCCAACGCTGAAGTCGTCGGCTGTGCTTTCGATTCCAAGACAGTAGCCTTCTCGTCTCCTTGAAGCCATTTCAACTCGCCTAGTCTGACCTAAATTATTTTATTTTTGAACAGACATACATTTTACTGAAATTACGTATATAATTGAGCGTAAAAATGAGGGGGAGTTATGCCGAAATCAAACGATCTAGAGCAAAGGGCGCTACAGATAATAATGAACTCTGGAAGCAACGGTCTGCTTCAGTCTGAACTTTGGAAGAGGCTTGGAGCCAGCAGTCGGGAAGGTTCAAGGATAGCGCTTAAACTGGAGAGTAAAGGTCTTATTAGGCGGGAAAAGGAGCTCCGCAACGGCCGGTGGACTTATAGACTTTACCCGAGAAGGCTTCCGGCTTCTATGGACTCCATAGCAGACTGCCCTTGCACGATGTGTCCAGATAGCTCAAAGTGTGGGCCAACGGGAAGCATCACCCCCCAAAACTGTGAAAGGTTGACAGAGTGGCTTTTCCGCATTGCTGAGTCCACACAAGACGTTTTAGGTGACAGTTAATTTTGACAAAGGCGTGGATTCAAGAACGTAAGAGGGACTACTATTATAGGAAGGCTAAGGAGGAAAAGTACCGCTCAAGAGCAGCCTATAAACTCTTCCAAGCCGTTGAAAAATACCACTTCATCCGGGAAGGTGACGTTGTTGTGGATTTAGGCGCTGCGCCAGGAGGGTGGACTCAAGCAGCGAGGAAAATAGTTGGACCCAAAGGCTTCGTTTTGGGAGTTGACTTAAAACCAATCGAGCCCTTTCCAGAACGCAACGTAAAAACAGTCATAGGCGACATAACAGAGAATGAAACTGTTAGGCAGATTCTAGAAATCCTTCCAAGAAAGGCTGACGTGGTGGTCTCAGATGTTTCGCCAAACATTTCCGGGGTCTGGGAACTGGACCACGCCCGCCAAATAGACCTCGCCCAAAAAGCCTTGGAAATAGCCCTCCAAACGTTAAAGCCTGGAGGGAATTTTTTCGCCAAGGTTTTCCAAGGAGACATGCTGGAAGACTTCGTAAGCGCCGTCAGAAAGCATTTCATGGACGTGAAAATTATTAAGCCTAAAGCTAGCAGAGCAAAGAGCTCGGAACTTTTTGTGTTGGGACTGCACTTACGGACGACTAGTGAGCGGTAGACCTAAATTTCCAAAAGAGGACTATTACAACTCAAGAAGGTGGAATTTTGAGGGTTGTTGCGGCGGATTCTGCTTCAGCCATTCTTAATGAAAAGTTTGAGCCGACATTAATCGTTGCAACATCCGCCGTCATCGTTGAGCCACCCTACCGTGAACCAAGCCAGTTTTTGGCAAAACCCATTCTCGTAGATGTTTCAAACAGCCATGAAGCAATAATCCATGAAGCTGAGCTATGCAAACAGCTGCTCTCAAAGGTGAAGGCAGACGTTGTCCATCTTGACATGTCCCTTGGAGCCGTTTCCTTGGAGGAACTTTCCCCTATACAGTTTTCAAGTATGAAGATTTCAAGTAAGGCGAGAAGCAACATCGTGAAAATTCTTCCAAAACTTAGGAAAGTTTCGGGGGAAATCTCACAGAAATATCATATAGACGTCTTAGCCATCGGTAAAGAAAGCATCCCCGTGAGGATTGCTGAACTTACGGCAGGAGCCCACGCCATAATATATGCTTCTGAAAAAGCTCTAAAGGAGAATGAGCCGTTAATGCTTGGGCTTCCTTCAAAATGTCAACCAAAAATAATTGATAACAAGGTTTACTTGCGATCGTTAATGGCGGCGGAACACGATGTTTTGGGCTACGCTGTAGACACCAACACGACGCTGGAAAAAGTTAATATCATGGAGATGCTTAACCCGTGTGCAAGGGGTTTTAGAACTCTAAAAATAACCCCTAAAGCATGACAGAAGCTATGGAGGACGAAGTATTGGCATTGAATGTTTGGAGAAGTTTCCCTCCAAGGGTGAAACGTGTAATTACAGTCATGTTATTTTTCCTTCTCTCGATAGGTGTGACGGCCACTGGTGTTTCAGCACCCCTTTCAAGGGAGAAGGCTTCAAAAATAAACGAGGAGTCTAAAGAAGTGCAAGATTACGTCTTAACCGTTGACATGTTTCGCGGTGTCACTTTAATTTTTGGAAACAATTTCGCCCTCTGCCTGTCCTTTTTTGCGCCAGTTGTGGGTGTTTTATTCGGGCTCTACGTGCTCTACAGCACTGGAGTCGTAATTGCAGCTCAAAGCATCGTTGAAGGCGTAAACCCACACTTGGCTTTCACGCTTTTGTTTATTATGCCGTTCGCTTGGCTTGAGTTCCTAGCGTATTCCGCAGCCTTTGCTGAAAACGTTTGGCTAACGTGGCGGATTATTAAACGGGACTGGAGAAGAGAGCTCGTAAACGCGTGTATGATGATTTCCTTATGCGCCTTAATGCTGCTGGCTGCTGCTTTCATTGAAATGGCTATGATTAAGGCTTTCGCTGGGGGGTTTTCTTAACGCTTATCTCTAGGCTTATGTTTAGGGCTTTGGCGCTGTGAGTTATCTCACCCAGGCTTATCACATCCACACCTTTAGAAGCATATTCAAGAACATTGTCGGCTGTTATACCGCCACTGGCCTCCAAAACCACTTTTCCGTAAAAACCAGCTTTTTTAAGGAGTTCAACAGCCTTCTCCACTTCTTCTGGCGAAAAATTGTCCAGCATTATGATGTCTGCTCCCGCCTTAGCCGCTTTCAAGGAGTCTTCAATCGTTGCCACCTCAACTTCGATTTTCTTGCTAAAAGATACTTTCTCCTTAGTCCTTTTCACGGCATTTTCAACTCCACCAGCTATAGCAATGTGGTTGTCCTTTATGAGAACCATATCGTCTAAGTGGAACCTATGAGGGTCTCCACCCCCAACCAGAACAGCCTTCTTGTCGAAGTAAAGCAGTCCCGGGGCTGTTTTCCTCGTACATGCGACCTTCACCTTAAACCCCGCCCTTTGAACCTTCTCAACAAGCTTTCTTGTGGCTGTGGCTATGCCGCTCATCCGCGAAAGGATGTTAAGAATGGTTCGCTCAGCGGTAAGTATTGTTCGCGCATCTCCATAAACCTTCATCAAAACCTGTTGAGGCTTCACCTTTTCTCCATCTCTCGTGAACGTCTCGAATTTTAAGCCTAAACTTTCGAGGAGGACCTGTGTCTCCTCAACTCCGGCGATTATGCCCTCTTCTTTGGCTATTATTTCGGCTCCAACCATGCAGCCTTCTGGTATTAGGAGGGCTGTTGTTAAGTCGCCCTGTCCAACGTCTTCTGCAAGCATTTGCACAAGCTTCTGTTCTAAGAGTTTCTTTGGGATGTACATGGCTTCTCGTCTTCTTCATCAGCCACTTTCATTTTTAACAGTTTTGCGGGGCAATTAAAATAAAAGGGCGGCGCTTTTCTTTGAATTATGCGTTTGATGCTTAGCTGTTCAGAGCTTGGTTTGGGACATGTTTCAAGGCTTATGGTTTTAGGGAAAAAACTGGAGGAGACGGGAAAAGAGCTCTTCTTTTTCTCCGGAGGGAAAGCCTACAAGCTACTTAAACAAGCCTTTAGAAACGTTCATCGTTGTACGTCTGCAAGCTGGTATGAGAATGCACGTGGAATAAGCGTTTCCGCGTCTGTTTTGAACATCCTGTTTCCGCTGCCACGGGTTGATCCTGAAACTGGAAAGTTTAGCTTTAAGCTTCCAAGCGGAATAGAAACCATGCACCGCTATTATGATCTTCGAAGCCGCCTTTTGGAAATAAATCCTGATGTTATTGTTTCGGACGGGGACTTGCATGCTCTACGTTTAGCCAGCCGATGGCATTATCCCTCAGTCTACATCACTAACGTCATCCGCCCAAGCTGCGGCTTCCCCCCGCTACTGATTCCCGGTGAGAGGTTTGTGGAGCGCTATTTGAAAAATTGTTCAAAAATAATTGTCCCAGACGTCCCACCGCCCTACACCATTTGCGAGTACAATTTGGGGAATCTGGAGGACGTAGGAGTCGAGGACAAAGTTGAGTTTGTAGGAAGCTTCATAAACGTGAACAGTGTAGCCATGGAGGAACAAGATGGCTTCATCTTCGCGTCTATCAGCGGACCGGTTGGAACTAGGTCCAGGCTAGAAAGGGTGATAATTCCAGTTTTAAGGAGTTTAAAATCTAGGAGCATAATCAGTTTGGGTGAACATGGTGAAAAAGGGGTTACGGTTACGGGAAACTGCACGATATACAGGTGGCTTTCGCTAGAGGAGCGGGAAAGATGTATGGCAAAAGCTGAAATAGTGATTTTCAGCGGTGGACACAACACTTGTTTTGAAGTCATAAAATACATGAAACCAAGCATATGCATTCCAACACAGCCTGAACAGTTGGCAAACGCCAAGAAAATGCAGGATATGGGTTGTTCCCTAGTCGTTGAAAACTGTGATCAGTTAGTGCAAGCTATTAGCGAGATGAAAATGAACATAGACGTTTACAAGAGAAACGTAAGGAGGCTAAATCACCATGCCAGCAAGTTCAAGGGTGTTAATAACGCCGTCAAAATAATTGAAAAAGTGGCTCACGAAAGTACGTCTGCTAAGAAAGGGTTTTGCGCCTAACCTCGCCCTTAGGCGTCTCTTCCTCAAATATTATAGCCTGGAACTTGTAAACCTTCGTGCCCTTCATGAGCCAGCAGTCCGGCGGAAGCCCAGCTTTCAGACAGCATTGGCACAGAAACTCCTCTTCTCCCCATCCCCACTCAACTGGAACTTGGGGGAGCAGAAGCCCTCTGTAAAATCCCCTTTCTATAATTAATCCGTCAACGCCCACCTTTATTTTGGACGGGTACTCGCTTGGATTTTCCACCTCCACCAGCTGGGGAGGGGTAAGTATGCTTACTTCAAAAACCACACTGTCAAGCTCTTCCAAAGATAAAGGGTAAAACCTTGGGTCTTGAGTCGCCGAGCTTATGGCTGACTCGATGACTGCTTCCGCTAGAGGCGTCGTCGGATAAGGGAGACCTATACAACCCCGCAACTCCTTCTCTTCACCCTCAACACTGTTTATCGTTACGAAAACTCCACGTGGTTGCATCAGCTTTTCTGGGATGTTTTCGGGTGGACGTATACGTTTCCTATTCTTTAAGTACTCTTCGACTGCTTTTCTGGCAAGTTTTACCAGCAATCTTCCTTCTTCAAGGCTGAGATCGAAGGACAATGGATAAGCCTTCCTAGAATTTTATGGATTCCTCGCGGGCTCCCTCTTTCGTTATGATGAGGAAGTCGATGCCGTCGCCGCTCATGATGTCTCTGCTGATAGCTGACTTTATGGCTCTAACAACAAGCTCTCTGCCCTCTTTAATGTTTAGGTTTTCCCGGTAGCCCTCTTCAAGGACACCCATGGCGATTTCTGTCCCGGAACCTACGACTGCATATTTGTCTGGTATAACCGAGCCCAAAACGTCCAAAACGTATAAGGATGCACCTTCATCATCTATGCCGCCTACAATTGTCTGGGTTATTAACGGAGCCAACCTGTTGGCGAAAAGTAGGTTGGACATGAGTTTCGCCGCAGACCTAACCGATATGGGTCTGCCAACATCCATGCTGTAAAGGTTTGCGTACGCTTCCACTTCACGGACAAGAATTTGCATGTCTGAAACAAGTCCTGCGCAGGCGGCGCCTATATAATCCGTTATTTTGAAGACTTTCTTCCCTCCCTTGCTGACAACAAGATAACCGTAGGAAACCCGTTTTTCAGAAGCCAATATCACGCCGTCCGTGCAGACTATGCCAACAGTTGTGGCGCCTGGAACCCACAGGTACTGGGGCATTTGTCCTTCCCTTTCCAACAGCTTTCACCTTTCCACGAGATATGAAAGCACAACCTATTAAACTTAGTGTCTTCCAATCTGCAAATAATAGCCTTCCAAGTCGCCCCTCCAATTCTCAAAAGTAAATTCTGGAAACTTCTTGCAGACATAACGGTTTCGCTATATTTTTTCGAACTTCAAATTTTTCAAAAAAGTTCATGCTGTAGGCGGTTTAACTATGAGCGTGGTGTCTAAACCCTTATACGTACCCACACAAGAAAACATCCTCGCCTTCGTCTAGTTCTCCAGCATCCGTAGCCATAACCGCAGCTTCCACTGCTATTTAGTGCCCGCCCTAAAAATCTCAAGAGTCTTGTCAATAACGCCTTCCCACGTCGGATAATCCCAGATATAGAGCGGGATAATAGGACAAGGGTCTTGTGCTCAGAACTATTTTACACCCACCATCCACAAGATTTCCAAATTTCCGCACACTCTTTCCGTCTCAAACTTATAGGTATGTTCCTCCCTTCGCTCCAGGTCTCAGCGGGATAGTGGGTTACAACGATTATCTGAATCTTCGTTCCATCAAGTATTTGAAGAGCTTTGAGAGCTTCTTCGGTTTCAGAGGCTACTACCTTACTTACTCCAGTTTCTTCGCATCGTTTTTGACAGCTTCCAGAACTTTTCAGTGTTAACCTCGCCACAACGTTCAAAATAAACAGTTTTCTTTTCAACCTCCAAAGCGTTTCCTCCACAAGACCAAAATATTAACTCACATTTTATACGCTTAACGGGCGGCGGTGGAATGTTAACGCTTTACGTAAATGTTGTTGACGGGGTCTGGTTTGGAGTTGCGTATGAAAATGAAACCGTTTTTGCCACAGCTTTTGCCTTCAACCGAAGCCAAGCGCTGCAGAATCTGCTTATAAACATTCCCTTCAACGTTCCTTTCCAACAATTGGAAGAGCCAAGTGAGCTTGCTGAAAAAGTGGTTTTCTCGCTTGCGGACATTTACAATGGTAGAGGCTTTGCTGAAAAATTTTCCCTAGCCATGAGTTGGCTATCAGCTTATGCGCAAAAAGTTCTTAAGGCTGTTTCCTCGATTCCGGTCGGTTATGTGGCTTCCTACTGTTCCGTGGCAAAAGCTGCTGGTGGAAGCCCAAGGGCTGTTGGGCGTGTTATGTCTTTGAACCCTTTCCCACTTCTTGTTCCATGCCATAGGGTTGTAGCTTCAGACTTCACTTTAGGCGGCTACGGCGCTGGTTTAAATGTTAAACTGGAAATTTTGAAACGCGAGAGAAGGGGCTATAATGCAATGAGGGAAATTAAGGTGGACAACAACATCCTGCAAGTTTTCCCCGTTGAATTTGTATTAAAAAGCGTGAACAGCGCAAATTATAATAGCTTAAACCCTAAATGTTTAAGGGATCTTCATGGCTAAACGCGGACTTTTTGTTGGGAGATTTCAGCCTTTCCACAAGGGACATCTCCAAGCTGTGAAGGAGATCCTTAACGAGGTGGACGAGCTTATAGTAGTTGTTGGAAGCGCTCAGTACAGCCACCGCGTAGACAACCCTTTCACAACGGGCGAACGGATTATGATGATAAGGAAGGCTTTGGAAGAAGAGAAAGTTGACCTGAAACGTATATGGATTGTACCCGTGCCGGATGTGCACATCCACATAGTGTGGGTTTCCGTTGTTGAGAGTTACACACCTCGTTTCGACGTTGTCTATTCCAATGAGCCGCTCACTCGAAGGCTTTTCATAGAAGCTGGCTACGAAGTTAAACCCATACCCTTCCACAAACGCGAAATCTACTCCGCTACAGAGATAAGGAAAAGAATGTTAAGCGGCAAGAACTGGGAAGAGCTTGTTCCGAAAAGCGTGGCAAGCCTCATAAAAGAAATAGGTGGCGTTGAAAGGCTCAGAGATCTCACAAAGACCGATAAAGTGTAACCGGGTCTCCGGCTTTCACTCCAAAAAACCGGGCAGCATTACCCATATTTATGGATATTTCTAGAAAATCGTGGCTTCCGATTATGGCGAGGGGTCTTTGGGCTTCCACTTCCGCATATGCCTTGCAAAGTTTCAGTTTTAACAGCTTATTCCCAAGTCTAACGCGCACATAGTCCTTGACACCTTTAACATGCTCAGCTGTGAAGTTTGTAATTATGTTTCCGAAACTGTCAACGTGGACAACTTCACCGATCAATCTTCCGCCTTCCTCAACGACCTCTGTGAACTTCGGCGTGACAATTTCTCGAATTTCCGGTCCAAACTCCGAAGGCTTGACCCCCATTGAAAGAAACGCCGCAGCTGGAGCAAATACATCTCTACCATGGAAAGTTGAAGATATTCTAGGAAGCATAAATCTCCGATTTGTTATTTCATAAACGTGTCTTATTCCCTGATTTTTAGCCGCCAAAACCAGCACACCGTTATCCGGCCCAATAAAGAAGTATTTTTCCGTTTCTATCAATATGGGTTTGCGTTTTGTTCCAACACCTGGGTCGACGATCGCCACGTGGATTGTCCCCTCTGGAAAGTATGGAACTGCAGCTGCAACTATGAAGGCACCATTTCTAACGTTGAACTTTTCAACATGATGGGTTATGTCAACTATCTCCACGTTAGGGTTTATCCCCAAAATCACGGCTTTCATTTCGGCGACATAAGGGTCAGCAATCCCGAAATCTGTCGTCAACGTTATTATTGAGGTTTTGGAACGTTTCTCCAACGGGTTATCCACCATGAGAAACCGGGACAAAAACCACTTCATCCCCGTTCTTTAAAACAGTGTCCAATCCGTTTAAAACACTGATCTCCCTTTCATTAACAATTACCAAGGTGTTTGGACGGGGATCTCCCAACTCTGGATCGATGAGAACGCGTTTAGTTTCAGGGATTTTCTTGACAACGATTTCTATTACTTCTCTCAAGGTTTTCTCCCCATCAAGTTCCAATTTAACCCTACTTTTTCCAGCCATATTGCGCAAACTGCCAACAAATCTGATAGTTATGCTTGTTTTCATGATCGCCCCTTCATAAAACTATGATAATGGATATGTCGTTTACGTTTGTGCCCGTGGGCCCTGTGAATATTAAGTCGCCAAGCCTTGAGAAAAAGTTGTAGGAGTCGTTTTCGGCCAGGAAAGCTTCCACGTTCAATCCTGCCTCCACAGCCCGTTCTACTGTCTTTCCATCCGCAACGGCTCCAGCAGCGTCAGTTGGGCCGTCTACCCCATCGGTGCTTAGCGAAGCGACCACGCATCCATCTAAACCATAAATTTTCAGAGCCGCAGCTAAAGCTATTTCCTGATTTCTCCCACCTTTACCTTTTCCGACAACGGTGACTGTTGTTTCACCTCCAGTCACTATTGCAGCGGGCCTCAGAACAGGGTTATTCGAAGCGGCAACCTCCCGTGCCACTGAAGCCAAGAAAGTTCCTACATGGCGGGCTTCTCCTTCCAATAGCGCTGTTAGGAGAAGTGTGTTCAACCCCGCAGACCTCAAGGCCTTGCATGCTGCCATGCTAGCATCTCTGCAGTTTCCAATTACAACGTTAAAAACCCTCCTGAAAGCCTCGTCATCGGCCTTTGGCGTTTCCTGGATCAAACCCCTCTCTCCTTGAAGCAAAACCTTTCTCACAGATTCTGGGGCTTTTTCCCACAACCCATATTTTTTAAGGATTTTCACGGCGTCGCTAAAGGTTGTTGAATCTGGAACAGTGGGTCCCGAAGCAATAAACTCAACGGGGTCGCCTAAAACATCAGAGAGAATGAGGTTTAAAACTGTGGCTGGGTAGGCTTTTTTTGCCAGCCAGCCGCCCTTTATCCCAGAAATGTGCTTTCTAACAGTGTTTATCTCGTTTATCGTCGCGCCGCATTTCAAAAGATCTTCAGTGATTTTCCTTTTATCCGCCAATGTTATTCCATCCCTGGGTAGCGGCATCAGACTAGAACCTCCCCCTGATATCAAACATATTACCAAGTCGTTTTCTCCGGCTTTTTCAGCCAACTCCAACATTCGTTTCACTCCTTCAACGCCGGACTCGTCTGGTACCGGGTGGCTTGCCTCATTAAGCTTCACAATTTCGGTTTTATGCTTGCTTCCCTTAGGCACGTTGACAAGGCCCTCAGTTATGCGTCCACCTAAAAGGGCTTCTAGGGCTTCAGCCATGGAACCGCTTGCTTTTCCCCCTCCGATGACGTATATGTTTTTAAACTGATTCAAATTAAATGTGTAACCATCAACCTTTAAAATGGAGTTTTTCAGCACAAGTTTTGAATTGATCAGCATTTTGGGGTCAACAGCTCTAACAGCTGCTTCAAAACTTTTCAAGGCTAGTTCTCTTGCCTTTCTATCTGTTTGACTCCGCCCATTTTGAACGAGCTGTTCCAGATTTTTTATAACAGCCATCAGCTTCCCCAACACAAATGGTGAAGGTGAATAGTAAATGTAATAAGTTCAGCGTCCATAAGTGTTTTGCACAGTCAGCGCTTGGTGAACCATATGGCGAAACCGAAAGTTTACGTGACCCGTGAGCTTCCAGAAAGGGGCATGAAAATTATACTGGAACTATTCGACGCGGAAGTTTGGCCTGAATATGGACCCCCTCCTAAAGAGGAGATAGTAAGGAAGGTTAGGGATGTCGACGCCTTGGTCACACTGTTAACTGATAAAATTGACGCTGATGTTTTTGACGCTGCCCCAAGGTTGAAGATAATTGCGCAAATGGCTGTTGGCTACGACAACATAGACGTGGCTGAAGCAACAAAGAGGGGGATATATGTGACAAACACCCCCGGCGTGTTAACCGAGACAACAGCCGACTTTGCCTGGGCCCTGCTTTTGGCTATTGCGAGACGTGTCGTTGAAGCGGACAGATATGTGCGCACTGGACAGTGGAAGGTCAGCTGGCACCCCAGCATGCTCTTGGGCAGAGATGTCTACGGCGCCACACTTGGCATCGTAGGCGCAGGAAGAATTGGAACAGCCGTTGCTAGGAGGGCTAAGGGCTTCAACATGAAAATCCTCTACTATGATGTTGTGCCTATGCCGCCGGAAATAGAGAAAGAGCTCGGCGCCCAGCGGGTTGACTTAGAAACCCTTTTCAGAGAATCTGACTTCGTAAGCATCCACGTTCCGTTAACAAAGGAAACATACCATCTCGTAAACGAGGAAAAGCTTAGGCTTATGAAGAAAACAGCCTACTTGATCAACAATTCTAGGGGAGCTGTAGTCGACGAGAAAGCTTTATACAAGGCTTTGAAGGAGGGCTGGATTGCCGGCGCCGCCCTAGACGTTTTCGAACAGGAGCCCACACCAGTAGATAATCCGCTGCTTAAACTCGACAACGTAGTTGTTGCCCCCCACATATCCAGCGCCAGCTACGAAACTAGGTCAAGAATGGCTGAAATGGTGGCGGAGAACCTAGTCGCATTTTTCGAAGGGAAAGTTCCACCAAACCTCGTGAACCCAGAAGTTGTCAACGTGAAGCCACCTTCAAAAGTCTTCTAAACATACGGATAAAGTGCGAAGACTATAAGGGTTAAATACTCAAAAACAAACACTTTACAAACTCCGAAACGGTGATTTTATGTCCTCCATACTTGCGGACAGAATGGCTGTTCTCGGAACGGAGACAGCCTTTGAAGTGCTTGCCAGGGCTAAAGCCCTTGAAAGGCAAGGAAAAAACATAATTCACCTTGAAATAGGGGAACCAGATTTCGATACACCCCAAAACATAAAAGAGGCGGCCGTCAAAGCCCTCTACGCTGGATACACCCACTATGTTCCGGCAGCCGGCATCCCGGAGCTCCGTGAAGCCATAGCCGAATACATATCCAAAACTAGGGAAATCCAAGTAGACCCAGAGGAGGTTGTTGTCACACCCGGCGCGAAACCAATAATATTTTTCACAATACTAGCATGCGTAAACCCAGGTGAGGAGGTTCTCTACCCAAACCCAGGCTTCCCAATCTACGAATCCGTGATAAAGTTTGTTGGAGCCAAACCCGTGCCTATACCGCTGAAGGAAGAAAACGACTTCAGAATAGACCACGAATACGTTAAAGAAAAAATAACGGAGAAGACGAAAATGATAATTTTGAATTCGCCGGAAAACCCAACGGGCGGTGTTCTGACAAGGGACGATTTGAAGCTTATTGCGGACTGCATAGCTGAAAGAGACGACTTAATAGTCCTATCAGACGAAATCTACAGCCGCATAATTTACGAGGGAAGCCACGAAAGCATAGCTTCCCTTCCGGGAATGAAGGAAAAAACAGTAATCCTCGACGGTTTCTCGAAAACCTATGCCATGACTGGTTGGAGACTCGGCTACGGCGTCATGCGGAAAGATCTAGCCGAAAAAATCACCCAGTTAATGATCAACTCCAACTCGTGTACATGCGCCTTCATCCAAATGGCTGGTATAGAAGCCTTGAAAGGACCCCAAGACTCAGTGGACCGAATGGTCGCAGAGTTTAGAAAACGCAGAGAAATCATAGTGGAAGGTTTAAACAGGATTAAGGGTGTAACTTGCAAAAAGCCGAAGGGAGCATTCTACGTTTTTCCAAACATAACGGGCACGGGTATGCGTTCAAAGGAGCTTTCAGATTACTTGCTTAACGAAGTGGGCGTGGCCGTTTTACCAGGAACATCCTTTGGAAAGTACGGTGAAGGATATCTTCGAATCTCCTTTGCAAACTCTGTTGAAAACATTAAGGAAGCTTTGAGGAGAATAGAAGCAGCTCTGGAGAAGCTTTAAACCTACTCTTCCACTTTTTCTCCTATGGCTACTTCAATAACTTCCGAGGCTGTCTGAATTAGGCTGTCCGCCTGTTTTATGGCTTTTTCCTCGTCTATCTCCTCCATTTGGGTTATTTGCTGTACGATTTCCTCAATTTCTACTAGAAATTTTAGAACAGGGTCGTTTATGGTTTGGGCGTTCTCCATGACCTCTCTTACAATGCTTTCAACGAAGACTGGTTCGCCTAGGCTGTAGTATATGGCGTTTCTAGCCTTCCTTATTGCTTCGAGAATTAAGCTTGGAGCCATGTAAGGCATTTTTCTAGCTGCCTCAAGCTCCGCTTTTGCCTCGCGCAAATACCGTAAAGCCCATCCTCGCCTGTAATGGTCTATCATTTTGCCAGCCCGTTGTTTTAGGAATTGAAGGGGTGGCTAATAAGCTACTCGGTTTCACTAGAAGGTGTGGGTGTAACGCCGCCGTAAATGTGCGTTATATAGCCTGCAATTTGGTTTCGAACTCTTGTTGTTGCTTCAGGCACAAGCACGGCGACCAAACGTTTGTTTTCCTCAAAATTTCCAGAAAACTTGTTGGGGAAACGTTTAACGAGTTCTCTGGCTATGCGTTTAATGTGTTCTGTTCGAACTTTTCCCAAGCGCTTGACTCCTCCAAGTTGACCTTAGCATGCCCTCACCGCTTTTAAACATGAAATGAGTTCATTCATAAACATAATTCAATTTTAACTTTACGCGTCTTCGTCCTTCTTTTCCAACTTTAACCCGAAAAATTCCTCGAAGTTTTTCAGTATTTGCCAAGCAACTTCAGACACTTCTGCCCGTTTAATCTCCGCTATGGCGCTAACAACTCTTGGCAGAAAAGCCGGAGTTGTCAATTTGCCATCAAAGGGACTTTTAAAGTAGCGCACAGGTCCATCAGTTTCCGTCAAGAGGTTCTCTAAAGGCACTTGTTTTACAATTTCCCTAATGCCTTCCGAGTAAACGACGGGTGGACCTTCGCTTATGTAGTAGCCGTTGTCTACAGCTTTTGACAAAACGCTTATGGGATTGCTGAACCAGTGTAGAAGAACTCCTTTCAAGCGGTAAGATGGAAGCATGTCTACAATTTTCGCCGTTGTTCCGCGGGAGTGAATTATAACTGGAAGGCCCGTTTTCTCCGCTAGCCTGAGCATTTCCTCAAAAACCCTAAGCTGCTTGTCCCATATCTTCTCATACTTATAGTCTAAGCCTACTTCCCCTATGGCTACAACAGCCCTGTTCTGCGTCTGCTTCAGAATATACTCGCATGTTCGGTGAAGGTTATCGTCGGTTAAGCTGTCCACACTCCAAGGATGAATTCCTAACGCGGCGTAAACTTCCCCTTCATATCGCATAGCTAACTCTAGGCTTCTAACGCTTGTTTCGAAGTCCATGGAGTTCGAAACTATCGCAACAACGTTTGAACCCCTAGCCTCAGCAAGAATCTCCCCAACTTTCCCCACATACTCGTCGTCGGATAGATGTATGTGAGCGTCAACATACTTCGACTTTTTCATGTAACCACTTTTGGTATAAACTAGGCGAACTGAAAGTTTTTATAATTATCTCTGTCAAGTAAAGGAAGTTTATCCTCAGACCTTATTTTTGGATTATAAGGTGCAATAAACGTTAAATATTGCTTCAAATACAGAAAGAAGCCATGGAGGCGTCTTTATGGCAGATTTAGAGTTGGCAATAGCCCCCATGCACAGAATTTGCAAAAAAGCTGGAGCAGAGAGGGTGAGCGAGGCAGCTGCCAAAGAACTCGCCAAGGTTTTAGAGGAGATTGGGATTAAAATAGCTAAGGAAGCTTTAGACTTCGCCATGCACACTGGGCGAAAAACAATAAAAGCCGAGGATATTGAAATCGCAGCCAGAAAAGTTATGGGCAGGTAAATTTTTCAAAATCCCTTTTCTTCTTTTCCAACCCAAGTTAAACCGAAGGTTCGCAATAGATATAAGACACGAAGCGCAGTATTCGCGTAAACATCAATGGAGTGCTTGCATTATGGGCGGGAAAAAGAAGCTATCCTTGAAGCAAATGGAACGCATGCAAATGAGGAAAAGCGAGGAGGAGAAAAAGAAGAAGGAAAAAGAGAAGGAAAAGGCTGCACCTAAAGAGAAAAAGATGGCTGGAATATTGGTTCCGGAAATCAGAGGCGGCAAGATGCTGGAGGAGCTTAAGAAGATGCGGGTTCTAACACCCTATGCCGTGGCATCCCGCTTTAATATAAGGATAAGCGCCGCAAAAGACCTGCTTGAACAACTCGAAAATGAAGGTTTAGTCCAGCTGGTTTCGGGAAACCATGACATCAAAATCTACAAGGCGGTGGATTAACCACCGCACATTTTATCCCTTAGAACATTGAGACAGGAAGCAGAGACTTGTCATGGAAAGTTTTAAACATCGTTTAATGGTTGTCGGAAGCCCGGAGTTTAAGCAAAAAGTTAGGGAAGCCCTTAAACTGGTTAAAACCGCAGGATATTACGGTTTTCTCAAAACCTATATTCGTGGAATAATCGAGATCGATGGTTTCACTCAGCTTCGCGAGTCGGAGGCTGTTATCTGGGCGAATAAATATGCTGTAGCTAATCCCGTGGATGCTGCAAGCATGTTTATACAGAAGGCTAATCATATGAAGGATTACCTTGAAGGCAAAATACATTATAGCTGGGAAGCGGAAAGGCGTTCTGTAGAAAAGCGAATAGAGTTCCTTAAAGCCCTGAAAAGCAAAACCCGGAAGCGTGAAGTTAAAGACGAATGCGAGAGACTTCTCGCAAGCTGGAGTGAAAGCGTATACCTATAGCTTTTCCACCTTAATAACGGTGCCGCTTTTCACTTTGCTGAAAACCTCAAGGTTTTTCGTGACTTTTCCTAGAACGTTTACGGGGCTATATGGCTGGGATTCACCGAAGAATATGCAAAGAGCACTTCCCATAGGCCAAAAGGCTATGGTTCCTTTTTCAACGGTTCTTTTGGCTTTTTCCTCGCCCATTTTAACTGGAATCTCGAAATAGACTTCCTCCTTCCATATGGCTGCTCTGCCTTCAAGAGGTAGGTTTCGGACCACCATTTCCACAGTCCTTGGGGCTAGGTGGCGTATAAGCTCGCCTTCGGCTTCGCCTAAGCCCTCGATCACAAACCTTATTTTTACCCTTGAAATCCCTGCTTCTTCACTCTTCATATTTACGAACCTTCTGAAGGAATTCTTCTAAAACATGCTCCAGAGATAATGGTCCGAGAACATGGAGTTCATATTTCACCCTGACTGTTGGCTTGTTTATGGTTAGTAGTCTCCTTAAGTCAACAGGCGTTCCCACAACAACCACGTCGCATGGCGTGCGGTCAATGGTCTCATTGAGCTCTGCAATCTGTTTATCACCATAGCCGAGGGCTGGAAGCACTGCTCCCAAATGGGGGTACTGTTCATAGGCTTCTTTTATGGAACCCACGGCGTAGGGTCTCGGGTCAACCAGTTCGCTGGCGCCGAGCTGCTTGGCTAGGAGCGTTGCGGCGCCGTAAGGCATTTCGCCATGGGTTAATGTTGGTCCATCTTCAATGACCAGTACACGTTTTCCTTTGATGAGTTCAGGCTTGTCAGCGGTTATTGGCGATGCCGCTTCAAGAATTAAGGCTTTAGGGTTGACTTTCCTAACATTCTCTTTAACGCGGTTCACGTTCTCTGGATCTGCCGTATCCACCTTGTTTATTATCACGATGTCTGCCATTCTGAGGTTTGTTTCCCCAGGATGATATGTAATTTCATGTCCGGCTCTGTGGGGGTCTGCGACGACTATGTGTAAATCTGGTTTATAGAAGGGTACATCGTTGTTCCCTCCATCCCAAACTATGATGTCCGCCTCTTTTTCCGCCTCCCTCAGAATTTTCTCATAATCAACTCCAGCGTAAACTATTACCCCGTTTTCCAGGTGAGGTTCGTATTCTTCCCTCTCTTCTATTGTGCAATTATGCCTATCAAGGTCCTCAGGGGTTGCGAAACGTTGGCAGACTTGCTTCCGCAGATCGCCGTAAGGCATTGGGTGTCGGACCACAACAACGTTTAAGCCCTTACTCTTCAAAATTTTTGCAATAAGCCTAGAGGTCTGACTTTTTCCACAGCCGGTCCTGACGGCTCCCACAGATACGACTGGGACTTTGGCTTTCAACATAGTTGTTTTAGGACCCATTAGCTTGAAGTCCGCGCCATTTGCTAGCGCTATGGATGCTTTATGCATCACGTATTCGTGGGAAACGTCGCTGTATGCAAAGACAACCTCGTCAACATCGTAATCCCTAATCAGCCTTTCAAGGTCTTCTTCTGGATGTATGGGTATGCCGTTTGGGTAATTCTTCCCGGCGAGCTCTGGTGGGTACATCCTTCCCTCTATTCCGGGAATCTGAGTTGCTGTGAAGGCTACAACTTCATATGCATCGTTATCCCTAAAATATACGTTAAAGTTGTGGAAGTCCCTGCCTGCAGCCCCCATTATGATGACTCGCTTCTGTCTCCTAACGGAGGATAAATTGTTTTGGTACATAATCAAACTTCCATTCTAGCGTAAACTAAACTCGGAGGTTTAGAATATCTTTTTTTGAATCTATAAAACCATTTTGGGCTTTCGACATTTGAATGTTAAACTAAAGGCTTTTATTGGCGATGCTATATTGAGCCGTTGATGAACTATGCCGCTAACTTGTTCAAAGTGCCGTTCAGCAAAAGCTGAAGTGCAGCTTCCATACGCCAGACTAAACCTATGTCCCAAATGTTTCGTCGAATTTTATATCAACCGAATCAAGAAAACCGTGGAAGAGTTTAAAATGTTCAGTGTAAATAACTCTGTGGGTGTAGCGGTTTCAGGGGGTAAAGACAGCGCCGCCCTTTTACATGCGTTGCGGAGGGCTTTCCCAGATACCAGGTTAGTGGCACTGTACATAAATCTTGGAATACCGGAGTATTCGGAGCATTGTCAGGCTAAAGTTGAAAAACTCGCAGGTACTTTAGGTGTGGAACTGCAAGTTTTTAATCTTCACAAGGAGTTGGGCGTAAGAATTGGCGACTTCAAGAGGACATCGTTTAGTGGGAAGCTTTGTTCAGTGTGCGGCACCATAAAACGGCGAATTTTTGAAGAAATGGCTATGAAAGCGCATGTTCAAGTGCTGGCAACAGGACATAACTTGGAAGATGTTGTCGGTGTGATGCTAAATAATTTTCTATATGGTCGCTGGGAACAGTTTGTCAGATTAAAACCTGTTTTGCCGCCCCTCGCCGAGGGAATGGCGTCGAAAGTTAAGCCCCTAATCCGCAGCCCGGAAAACGAGAACCTCCTATACTGCCTATATGAGGATGTTCCTTTCAGGGAAATAGATTGCCCTTTTTCTAAGAGAACAGGGGTGAGGAAAAGAACGGAACTTTTGGAAACTATATCCGGGTTCAACCCCTATTTTAAACATCAGCTTCTGAACAGGTTTCTTGAGCTCATACCACTACTCGAAGGCACCGGGCCTAAGCCAACCCTTGGCAGATGTAATGTTTGTGGTTTTCCATCCTCCAGCGAGATCTGCGCCTTTTGCAAGCGCATAAGTCTCGTGAAAAAAGCAAACAAAACTTAAAAATTTAAGTAACGGAGATTTTTCCGTGAGCTCGCTGGAGCCTTTGCACCTCTACCTAGTTAAGAACCTTAGAGGAATAGTCTATTTCTCAGGGGATGTCTCCCCGGAGTCGGAGTTCAACTGGCTAAAAAAGAAGTTCAGATATAGGGAGCTTGGTGTTTCTGAAACCCTTAAACTCAACCTAAAGTGGAAGAAGCTTTTAACCCTGCCAAAAATAGAAGAAAACCCTGTTCTAGACTCCCTTTTCCAAGCCTCCCGATTCATATGCCCTCTAATAGCCTTGAAGGAGCATAGCCTGAAGGACTTTGGAAACGCCGTAGTTGCCAGTCTTAAAACTTCTGAAAAACTCGGCGACAAGGATTTGAAGTTCAACCTTAGACTGGTAAATTATTCCATAACAGACTTTTACCTAAAATCCATAGAACTTGCATCCAGGCACGATATGGAGGGGCGCCGAAAACTTGCTGAAAAAGATTTGAAACGTTTCTGGAGGATTCGAGCAAACACTTGTGGGAAAACTTTGGTTGCATACGTTGACCCTCTACTGGTAAAGGGCGAAATCAACAATCCTATATACACGAGTCTGGTGCCATGCCTTGTTCTCGATTTCAGCTAGTCCACTTTTAAGCATATTAAAATATTTATTTATGAATGATCTTTGGTTCATACTCGAGATTCATACGACTTAAGTCTCATATTCACTGAGAAATCATGTCTACTGGGGGTTGCTCCTAGGAAGAGCAATATATTACTGCATTATTGAAGTTTGAATGTCAGGCTGTCCAAAGAGTGGCAGGACGCCGTTAACGACAAAATGAAGCAGATTTTGGAGAAGCTCAAGTTAAGCGTTGAAGAGCTTGGCGGTAAAGTTTATATCAGGCACTGGGGTTGCCCAAGATTTCCCTCGCAGCTTCCATGTAGATTTCGAAGTCGCGTCTGCTGAACAAAACGAGCACAACTTTTTCAAGCTGGTTTTCCTTCTTCAGAAACTCCTTAACGGTTGTTAGAGCAACTCTGCATGCTTTCTCTATCGGGTATCCGTAGGCTCCCGTGCTGATCGATGGAAAGGCTATGGTTTTTAGCCCTTTTGAAACCGCTAACTTCAAAGAGTTACGGTAGGCTTCAGCCAGCAGTTCTGGTTCGCCTCTGTTTCCACCTCGCCAAATTGGTCCAACAGTGTGGATTACGTATCTGGCTTTAAGGTTGCCTCCTGTGGTGATGACGGCTTTTCCCGTTGGAAGGCCGTCTGGATACTCTGTTGCCCTTATTTTTTTGCATTCTTCAAGGATTTTGGGTCCACCCTTACGGTGGATGGCTCCATCCACACCGCCACCTCCCATTAGGGAGGGGTTTGCAGCATTGACTATTGCATCCGTGTCCATTTCGGTGATATCGCCTTGCAGAATGCAGACTTTAGCTTTACCAACCTGAAACTCCCAAACTTCTCCGCTCATTTTTACACCAATTTAGTTTTCTGAAGACAAACTCATTTAAAAGTTTAAAATCATCAAAGGCCTTCACTATAGGGAGGTGTAATATCTTATGGATTATGAAAAGCTTGAGAGTTTCATTTTTGAGAAAATGTCAAAAACGCATCTCCCAGGCTTAAGCATAGCATTAGTTGATGGTGAAGAGATAATTTATAGCAAAGGTTTCGGGTTCAGGGACCTCGAATACGGTTTGAAGACAACACCTCATACTCTTTACGGCGTGGGCTCAGTTACAAAATCCTTCACCGCCCTGTCAATCATGCAATTAGCTGAAAAAGGGAAAATAAACCTAGACGACCGTGTCAACAAATACATTCCATTAAACCTAGAGTCTAAAGGCGAACCTGTTAAAGTGTGGCACCTACTTTGCCACACCTCGGGCATACCGGCGTTAGCCTATGCAGAAGCTTTAATACGTTACGTTACTGGAGCTGGTGGCAAATGGATTCCAATAGCGTCATCTGAAGATTTAGTCGCCTTCATGCAGGAGGCAAGCCAGTGGGCTTTTTCCAAGCCCGGCGAAAGATGGTTCTACTTGAACGAGGGCTACGTCATTCTGGGGCACATAATTGAAAAGGTTTCTGGAACAAGCTATGACGAGTATGTTAAAGAAAACATTCTTAAACCGTTGGGAATGAAGCGAAGCTTTTTCCTAAAAGAAGAGGTAGACGCCGACATGGACGTGGCAACTCCCTACATTATTACCAGAAGCGGAGAATGTGTAAAATCTAAGCATCCATACGGCATATTTGCTGACGGTGGGCTCATAAGCAACGTGATCGACTTAGCGCATTATATTGTAATGTTCCTTAACCGTGGAAGATATGGCGAACGCACCATAGCCTCGCCGGATTCCATCGAGGACATGGAGAAGCCTAGAATTAGGCTCCCTCTGCAAGTTTTTGGCGGAGAATCATATGGATATGGGTTAAGCATAATCCCAAACTTTTTCGGGTACAAGCTGGTGGGACACGGGGGATCTGTGCTTGTTTACACGGCTTACTTCGGCTATATTCCCGATAAAAACGTTGGAGTCGCTGTTTTGGCGAATGGAAGCGGCTACCCATTGTCTCAGATAGGCCTCTACGCCCTCGCCATGATGATTGGAGAAAACCCGGAAAGCCTCCCATTCATTAGAGTGGAGGGCGTTTACGACATGTTAACTGGAACATACGAAACTTACAAGGGGACGATAGATGCCAAAGTTGTAGCTAAGGGAGGCATTCTTCAAATAGAAATTCGCGACAAATATGTTGACATTGTGGTTCCATTGGTTCCGGAGGATCTTGAAGGCAACGTGAAAAAGTTTTACGCTTTCCAAGGGGGCGGCAAGCTTCCAGTAGAATTCATAATAGGAAACGGCGGCGTAGAGCTGATTTATGAACGTTATAGGCTTAAAAAAGTGAGTAACCTATTATAAAAGGGCTGAAAACAGAAACCAAATGCCGAAAGCTGTCAAAACAATGAAACAGAACAGGAAAACGGTCTCAAAAACTTTTTGGGTCCAAAAGCGCCGCGACTTAAAAACCGTAAAGGCGACAAAAGTGTACCAAGCTAAGTCGCAGGACCAATGGATAATTGTAAATAGGGCAATTCCCATGTAGCCAAATACGGAGGCTTTGAAGATGAATGTTGCTCCCACAGTTGCCCACCAAAGAAAAAAGTACGGGTTTGCAGCCGTTGCAGCGAATCCGGAAAATAGTGAACCATATTCTGAGAGCTGAGGCTTTAGACTTATTTTTCTGCGGTTTTTAAATATCTGTAACCCCAAAATGATGAGGACTGAGCCTCCGAGAAGGCTGGCCGTTTTCTGAACCAGAACTGAACGGAAAAACTCTGAAAGCCCAAAAAATAGAAGGAAGATAAGCGGGACTTCTACAAGTCCATGACCCAAAGCTATCAGAATCCCCGCTTTCCTGCTTTCATACCCTTTTGCAACGGTTACTGCGAAAACTGGTCCAGGAGTCATCACACCTGATAGCGAAATCAGGACTACGGAGGACAAAAATATGGGGAGGCTTGTTTGAGGCTCCATTCTCTCACGGACGGTTTGGTTTAGGAAGCTTAATGCGATAGGGATTCCAAAAAGCTTTTCTGTTTCCCTACAACTTCCCGGCTGTTCTTTGCCTTTGCGTATTCTTCAAGCATTTCCCTGTTCAGTTCTATGAATGTGTGCCCCCACTTGAATATCGACAGCAGCTTGTAGGCTTCCTCCTTGAAGCCGGCGATGTAAAGGGCTGCCGCCAAAGCTTCAACAGTGCTGAGTTTTGTGGGGCAACCAAAGTTAACCGGGTTTCCAGCCAACAGATACGGAAGGCATCTTGAAGCTCCTTTGACGTTTTTCATTAGCGGTTTTTCAGCATGCTCCCAGCTGAAGTCCAAAGCAGCTAAACCATATTTTTCTATGCGTCCCCTGTCAGCTGGCGAAAAAGCAATCTTCGAAAAAGGGTTCAAAATCACGGCGCCTCTTGGGAGAAGTTTGATTTGACGCACAAGGTAAACGAGACCGTGGCGTTTAAGCTTCAATGCTGTGCACTTTTTAGGGTCGCACTGCCCAGCGTGGTAGACAAATATTTTAAGGTTTTTCCCTTGCACTTGTCCTCTGCACCTTTGAATGGCTCATGGGGTCTTCTAGAACTTTTGGAATCCAGTTTAAAAGGTCCGAAGCCATAATGTGGTAGCCTTTCTCAGCGAACGCGAAGTCCCCAGCGGCGCCGTTAACGAAGGCTCCGGCAACGGCTGCCTCGAAGGGGTCAGCTCTCTGCGCCAAAAAAGCCCCGACGACTCCTGAAAGCACGTCTCCAGTCCCTCCGACAGTCATTCCCGGGTTGCCAGTGAAGTTAAATTTTAACCTTTTATCGTCAGCGATAACGTCAACATGCCCCTTAAGAAGTATAACAGCGCCAAGTTCCGCGGCGCTTTTCTGAACTTCTAAGGCTTTTTCTTTAAGGTTTTCCGGCAGCTTTTTCCCAGTTAGCAAAGCGTATTCTCCAGCATGCGGTGTTAAAACTGCAGGCGTTTCTATTTTTCTTCTGAACTCTGCGTAAGCCTTTAAGCCGTCAGCGTCTAACAATAGGGGCTTACCCGCATCCTCCACAATGTTTATTAAGGCTTTAACAGCATCCTTTGTCTCCGTATGGAGCCCTAGTCCTGGACCTATGACAACGGCGTCCACCTTTTCTATGTGGGTTTTTAGCGTTGGAATGTTGTCTACGTTTAAATGCTCCCCTTCAAGTTTTATGGTGATTAAGTCGGGAGAAATGGCCGATATAGCGTAGGCTATTTTGTGGGGCGCAGCCACATAAGCTAGATCGACGCCTGTCCTCAGCGCGGCAAGTGCCACTAGGGCTGGAGCTCCGGAGAAGGTTTCGCTCCCCCCGATCACAAGCAGTCTTCCATAGTCTCCCTTATGGGATTCTGGAGTACGAGTTTTCACTACAAGTTTAACGTCTCCCGGGCCGGCGTAGTTCTCGAACTCCGGTGGTAAACCGATGTCTTTAACTATTAATTCGCCCGTGTATTCTCTAGCCTTTTCAAGCCCCTTCTTGTTTTTGTAGAAGGTTATTGTCAAATTTGCTTTCACGGCTGAACCTAAAACTTCACCGGTGTCAGAGTCTATGCCTGTTGGCACGTCTACGGCGATTTTAAAAGCATTCAGCGCATTTATTTTGTCAACAAGCTGTTTTACGGGTGGTCTAAGCCTGCCCTTCGTTCCCGTTCCAAGGAGGGCGTCTACGATGACATCTGCGCTCACTTCTGGCATAAGCGAGCTATCGTAAACCTCGTAAATGGTTATTGATTCTCTCAGAAACTGTAGCGCTTTCCAGTTTTCCAAAGCTGCTTTATGGGAGATTTCGCTAGCTTTCCCGGCGAGTATAACGGTCACTTTGAAGCCCATAGCTGCCAAATGCCTTGCCGCCACAAAGCCGTCCCCACCGTTGCCGCCTAAACCGCAGAACACTACAACTTTCTTGTCTCGTGCAAACCTCGCAGCTATTTCTTGAGCCACATTTCGCCCCGCATTCTCCATAAGCTGGATTTGGGAAACTCCAAAATATTCAGCGTTCAACTCTAAAGCCCGCATTTCACGGCTTGAAATAACGCCTATAACGCTCTCAGCCATTTTTCAAACCTAACATTTAACTATCGTGGATTATGCATAAGAAAGTTTTCAACCCCAAGAGGCGAACACAAATATTTTATACTATTAACAGTGTAGAAATTATTCACGAGGAGGTTTAAATGCCAAAAGCCTTTGTGTTAATCAACACAGAGATAGGTTCAGAATCAGAAGTTCTAAAAGATCTAAGGAAAATTGAAGGCGTCGAAGAAGCCTACGCCGTCTACGGAGTATACGACATAATATGCAAGGTCAGCGCCGAATCCATGGACAAACTAAAAGAAATCGTAACCTGGCGCATAAGAAGGTTAGACAAAGTTAGGTCAACCCTCACAATGATAATAGTCGAAGAATCACCATCAAAGTAGCCCACCTCCCCATTTATCCGCAATAACAAAAACAAAGTAAAAAGTGCCGAGGGCCGGATTTGAACCGGCGACAACCCGGTCTTCAGCCGGGCGCTCTCCCAGGCTGAGCTACCTCGGCATCTGTTCAGTCTATTAAATTTGTAGACGTTTATTTATGTTTCTTATTCTGAGTTCTGAATACGTATTTAAGATGATCAACACATGAAATATACTCAATATAGGTCTACCCTGTTTCAGAGAAAGAAGTTGTTAAAAATGGGTGGTAATTTGGGTGATAACCGTTAAGTTTGTTGACGAAAGCGTCAAGAAAAGGCAGAAGTAATTCAAAGGGAAATTCTAGAATGGTTTGAAGAGAACAGTTTCTCATTCCATGGTTTAAGAGAGTTAAAAAGGCCAAAATTAAAGAAGGCTGAGACAATATTAGTTTTGCAAGAAAGTACCCTAAAACAGCAAAAGCGACAAAACATAAAAACATCATGTCACTCCAAGGCTTTAAACGCCTTCTTCCATCTAAATCATCCAGGTATACCCATCTAAGCTGTTTTAAACATCCTTGAAAAAGGTTTTATGAATATGAAACAAAAATATTAATTCTGGGTAAGTAGCCCCCTCCAAAACGGGCCGGTAGTCTAGCTGGCTAGGACGTCGCCCTCACGCGGCGAAGGTCGCCGGTTCAAATCCGGCCCGGCCCACCACAAAACTGGCTAAGCTTTCGGGATGACTTTTGGGATTGTCCAATTCTTATATTCCATGTATAGTCTCGCTAAAGCCGTATCCGTCTATGGGTAAGGTTAGGCTTCCAGCGGCGTGAAGCCGGTAGCTTCCCCAATATTCGCCATGTATTTGATTGAGAAGATGGATGAGACTGATGTGAGACGACTCCGGTACAAACGAAACGTCAGAGTTCACTCATTATACCGCCTTTAAAAACTGTGAGCATTTTGCAGCGAGATAGCCTAGGCAAGTGTTGACGCGGAGGCATGTTTAAAGCGACGTGGAAAACTTTCATAACCAGCACCTTTGACGTATAAATTTGGATGAGTACTTTAATGGGAAACATCAATTGATAGCATGATTCTGTTCAGTTGCGCTTCCCCCGGAGGCTCAAATATTTAAGCCGCTGGTCAGCACTTATCATTGAAGGGCTGTTGTGCAGCGTGGAAAATTTGAAGCTGTTTGGAAGCTCTGGATTAAGGGGTATTGTTAACGTTGACTTAACTCCAGAGTTGGCTGTCAAAGTTGGAATGGCTATTGGAAGTTTTCTCAGAACCGGAGAGGTGCTTGTGGCGAGAGACACTAGAACTTCTGGCTTAATGATTGAGAACGCGCTCGTTTCAGGTCTGCAGGCGTGCGGCGTGAATGTCCACTGTTTAGGTGTCCTCCCGACCCCAGCTCTGGCGTATTTGACCAGAAGACTGGGCGCCAACGCCGGAGTGATGATTACAGCCTCCCACAACCCGCCTCAGTACAATGGAATAAAGGTTTTTGACGGCGACGGAATGGCTTACGGCGAGGAGGAACAGGACCAAATAGAAAGTTTGGTAAGGCTGAGAAACTTCCAACTGGCGGAATGGCACAGTCTAGGCGAAGTCCAAGAACTGGATGGAGGCAGCCATTACATTGAAATGGTTCTGGAAAACGTGAAGCTAGACAAGGGGTGGCGGGTTGTCGTCGACTCAGGATGTGGGGCCACGGGTCAAATAGCACCCTCCATATTTAAAGGCCTAGGATGTAAAGTGACAGCCTTAAACGCCCAGCCTGACGGGTTTTTCCCTGGAAGAAGCCCTGAGCCGAACGCTGAAAACCTAAAGTTTTTGGCTGAAACAGTGAAGGCGTTGAACGCCGACATGGGTGTGGCTTTCGACGGCGATGGGGATCGGGCGGCATTCATAGACGAGAATGGCGTTTTCATGGACTTTGATAGGGTTTTAGCAGCTTACGCCGCCTACGCCTTGGAAAAAAGCCAAGCGAAAAACGGTGTTGTTGTTACGAATGTTGAGGCTTCCATGTGTGTTGAGCGGATGGTGGAGCAGGCAGGTGGAAGGGTTTTTAGAACCAAGGTTGGCGACGTTTATGTCGCTAGGGCTGTTAAGGAGCTCGGCGCCGTTTTTGGCGGAGAGCCCTGCGGTGCGTGGATACATCCCCAAATCCACTATTGTCCAGATGGAATTCTCTCGGCGGCGCTTTTGCTGAAGGCTTTGGAGGATGAGGGCAAAAGGCTTTCAGAATTTATCTCCAACGTTCCAACCTTTCCAGTTTTGAGGAAAAACATTCCATGCAGAAATGAGGTTAAACATGACGCTGTTGGAGTTTTAGATAAGCGTCTAAAAGCCAGCTTTCCAAAACATGTGGGCGTCTCCACCGTTGACGGGGTCCGTTTAGCCCTTGAAAATGGATGGGTTCTGGTTAGGGCTTCCGGCACGGAGCCCTTGATACGTTTGACCGTTGAGGGTGAATCCTTAAAAGCTGCAGAAGAAATAATGGAGAAGGCTGCAGGCGTGGTAGCAGAAGTTTTGGAGGATTTTGGAAATTGAAGGCTGTTGTATTGGCTGCGGGTGAAGGGGTTAGACTTCAACCGCTAACCTTCACGCGTCCAAAACACATGATAAGCGTTGGCGGAAAACCCATCCTTGAGCATTGCTTAAATGCCATTAAGGCTTGCGGGATAAACCACGTAGTAATCGTTGTCCACTATATGGCAGACGCAATTCGCCAGTATTTCGGTTCAGGTGAAAAGTTTGGGTTGCATATAGAGTACACGGAGCAACCCGGTGTTCTTGGAACTGGGAACGCTGTTAGCGTTGCTGAGCCCTTCGTGGACGGCGATTTTGTACTAGTTTATGGCGATCTGCTTTTCACTCCAAAAGCCCTAAGAAGCGTGCTTGACCTATACGTCGCTAAAAAGCCCAAAGCAGTCTTAGCCGTCGTCCCAGTGGAAAAGCCCGAGAACTACGGTGTTGTGGAGCTCGGGGAAGGCGGCATTGTGAAGCGTGTTGTTGAAAAACCAACTTGTGGAGAAGCCCCGTCAAACATGGCTAACGCTGGAATATACGTGTTTTCAACGGATATTTTCGAAAAAATTAGGAAGATTAAGGCTTCTTCAAGGGGTGAGTGGGAGATCACCGACGCCATCACTTTGATGGCCAAGGAAAGAGAACCCGTCTTTGCAGTTGAAATCTCCAGCACCGAATGGTTTGACATTGGGAGACCTTGGGATCTGCTTGAAGCCAACCGTTGGGTTTTAAGCCGTGTAGAGCACAGGGTGATTGGGCACGTGGAAGCTGGCGCCCACATAGTTGGCCCCGTAACGGTGGCGGAAACAGCCCACGTCCGTTCAGGAGCCTACATTGAAGGGCCGGTTTACATAGGCGAATACAGCGACATCGGACCTAACTGCTATATACGTCCATGCACGAGTATAGGAAGAAAAGTGCGCATCGGGAACGCTTGTGAGGTAAAAAACAGCATAATCATGGACGGAGTACACGTTGGCCACCTATCCTATGTGGGCGACAGCATTATAGGCGAAAACTGCAACTTAGGCGCTGGGACGATAACGGCCAACTACCGCTTTGACGCTGGAACAGTTAAAATGGTTGTTAAAGGTAGACTCGTGGACAGTGGCAGAACAAAACTGGGCGTGGTTTTAGGAGACAACGTGAAGACAGGTATAAACGCTCTCTTCATGCCAGGCGTGAAAGTTGGGAATAACTGTTGGATAGGTCCAAACGTTGTGGTTTACCGCGATGTCCCCCCGAACACGGCTGTGTTTCTGAAGCAGGAGCTTCAAGAAAGAAAGCTGGCTAGCTAATTATTATTGCTGTTCCACAATACTCACATTGCACCGAAGTTTGTCCCTTATAGATTTCCTTGGTGTATGGTGCTCCACAGTGGGGACAGCGGACAACTTTTATCGTCGGCGCCTCCTTCGGAGCCACTCCTTTTACCGCGGCTATGTCCCTGTCGGCTTCCCCGCCGATAATGTACTGGAAGAACCTTGTTATCACGTCTGCCTCCCAGTCCTTAACGTCAAAGGGTGTTTCCTCCATTTGAACCCCCGGCTTGAAACGTATGTAGACGCCTGTCCAAGCTATCAGCCCAACCCTCCCCTTGGAGATTTCCTGTAAGGCGCCTATGGGTTGTTCGATAAGCACGGTGCGTTCCATCTTCTTTTTTGTGGCTATGAAGAGCTTCTTTTCAAGCACCACTTCCCGTTTTCCTTCAAAAACGAAACGCTGGTTTGTGAAGTACAGAGTACCATCGCATTTTTCTTTTGTCATGATTTTGCCTTCGATGGCTAGAACTGGACTTTCGTCCGGTCGGAGCTGAAAGGAAGCCACAGAGAAAAGTTCTATGGTTTTCTCCGCCACTTTTAGGTCTCTGTCTATGGCGCTTATGCTTCCAAGAAACTCGCCTAGAGAAGCGTTTAACCTAGCCGTCTCCGTCGCCACACGTGCCCTTAGGGTTGAGGCTTCCATTGAAAGGCGGCCTGCTAAACCCCAACAGAAAGCCGTGTTTCCACGGTTTATCTCCATCCGCAGTCTGTTGGCGTCCGATTGGAGGATGCGGATTTGGGCCGTTAACGGTTGAACACTGCTGTAAAAAGCCTGCTTGATGGTTGGAGAAGCCTCCATCCACTTTTTGGTAAAAATATCTATACTTTTTTCAAGATGCCCCATTGCGGCATAGCCGCGTCCACGAACCGTTGCAAGCCTGCTGGGCAGTGAAGCCGCTGAACTGTCTATGTAGGCTATTTTGCCCTCCAAATCGCTTATGGCTGCAAAAGCGCTGGACAAGTCGGATTCGATGGAGCGGAGCCTAGCGTAAAGGGCCTCCCGATCTCCTTCAACATGCGCCATTCTACCGCCACAAAGGCTAGTCTTCGCTTAACGGGTCTATAACCCTTGTGCATTTTAAATCCTAAAATACGGGTGTTGCACATTTAGGCTAGAGGAGGATAAGCTTTGTCAGCGGCTCAGAGGAGGTTTTACACCGAGGTTTCAGCTCTCGTAGACAAAAATGTAATAGTGGTAACCACAACGGGCAAAACGTATAACGGAACCCTTGTCGGTATAAACCCAGATAACCTAAGCCTCTGCCTAGCAGACGCCAAAGACGAGGAGGGGAAAAAACTTCACAGAGTTTTTCTGAACGGGGCGGTTGTAGCCCAAATATTAAGCGTGGAAAAACCCTTCGACCTTAGAGCACTGGCCGAACGTCTGGAAAGGGTTTTCCCCACGATGGTTAAACTTTACGAGGATAAGGGGTTCATATGGGTTATGGACAAAATTAAGGTAACCGAGAAGGGGGTTGTAGAGGGTTCAGGACCAGCCGCTGAAAGAGTGCAGAAGGTTTACGAGCAGTTTGTCAGCGAAACAAGGGGCTAAACGAACCAGCGGAATTCTTCCCTCTTCTTTTCTTCCTCCTTGGCGGTGGGTTTAACCCAGCCGAAAGACTCCAAAATTTTAGATGTTTTCTCGACCGCCTCGTCAAGTCTTGAAGGGTCGACGTTTAAACCCAAATACTTGTTCAGGGCTGATAGGGCGCAACGGGCAGCCTTGGCGTCCGGATATGTGCCTAAAGTCTCAACTAGAAGCGAGAAACCCTTAAAACCTCTAAGGGCGCCTATTCCGATAAGAATGCCAGCCACGCCGAAAATGTTGCCAACCATTATTTTCGCGCCTAAACCTAAAGCCTCTTTCAGAGTTTCTGGGTCTGAAGCCGCACAGTAGATTCCCGGAACTTCCTTAACTTCCTCCTGTTTGAAGCCGCCCACTGTTATGATGAAGCGGCATCCAAGTTCCTCGGCGATGTCCAATACTTTTCCGCAAAGTTCGTATTGCCCGAATGTTGTTAAGGCCTGGGTATTGCCATACCATATGATCAAATCTCGGCCTCCACAGCAACCCTTGTAGTAGTAGAGCTCGTTAATTGGCAAGCGTGGTTCACCCTTCTCTGTTGTAACAGCCAAGTCTTGGAAGGAAGCTGAGAGTATTCTTGCGAAGCGTTTAGCATTAAGCTCGTGGATTAAATGTAAAGCCACAATGTTTGCCACAAAGCCTATTCCCGGAAGCCCTTCGATGAGCACTGGGTTTTCAAGTTTAGGCTTCTCCTCAATTAGAATCGACAGGGGCATGTTGTCTCCCGCGTCTCTACTAAAAGCTTCACATTTTATAAACTTGTTTCACCGATTTTGTCTAGGCAATGAGCTTCGAAGTGAAGGAAAGGGACTTACTGGCGAGAATTGGAAAACTGCGGACCAAAAGCGGCACAGTAGAGACTCCGCTCCTCCTCCCAGTTGTAAACCCAGCGGTTCAACCAGTCCACCCTAGGAGAATCCGCGAAGAATTTGGCTTCGAAGCCCTCATAACAAACGCCTACATTTTGAAAAAACGCTTTAAAAACGAGCCAGCCGACAAGGGGTTGCACAAGTTTCTCGGATTCAATGGCGTCGTAATGACTGATTCAGGAGCCTACCAAATACTTGTCTATGGAGACGTGAAAACCACCCCGGAGGAGATAGTGGTCTACCAGGAGCAGATAGACACTGACATAGCCACAATACTTGACTGGCCCACAGGCTGGAAGGCCACGAGAAAACATGCAGAGCAAACGGTGGAGGAAACCTTGAGGAGGGCTAGGCAGCTCTTCCAGATCAAAACTAGGGATGATATCCTATGGGTTGGCCCGGTTCAGGGAGGACGCTACTTAGACCTCGTGGCGAAGTCGGCGTCGGAGATGGGGGCCTTGCCTTTCCAAATCCATGCTTTGGGCAGCCCCACGGAGGTAATGGAGAATTACCGCTTCGATGTGTTGGTTGACATGATTTTAACAGCCAAAACGAACCTGCCCATCGAGAGGCCCCTCCACCTCTTCGGAGCTGGACACCCCTTCATGTTCGCCTTGGCGGTTGCCCTTGGATGCGACCTCTTCGACTCAGCGGCTTATGCCATATACGCCAAACAAGACCGCTATATGACTGAGACTGGAACTGTTAGACTTGAGAAGCTTGAATATTTTCCATGCCATTGTCCGAAATGCTTGAGCAAAACGCCGAAAGAGGTTTCTGAAATGCCCGCTACAGAGAGGCAAACATTCCTCGCCGAACACAACCTCTACGCCTGTCTCACCGAAATTAAACGGATAAAACAGGCAATAAGGGAGGGACGCCTCTGGGAGCACTTGGAGCTTAGAGCCCACGGGCACCCAGCCCTTTTGCAGGCCTTGAGAAAGCTGAAGAAGTATGAAGAGTTTATTGAAAAGCACAGTCCAATGGTTAAGCCGAGCGGAATATTCTTTTTCAGTTCTGTGGGTCTGCCCCGTCCAGAGGTTGTGCGCCATAGGGTTAGGCTTTCCGAACGCTTCACACCAGCCGGGAAAATTCTAGTTTTAATGCCCCAGACGAAGACTAAGCCATTCCATAGGTCGAAGCTTTATAAGAAGCTGGTTAAGGCTTTACTCGGCATGCTCGGGGAGGGGGAAACAGCCAATATTCAGGTTTGCTTTTACGAAGCCCCTTTTGGACTGGTTCCGGTAGAGCTGGACGAAGTTTACCCCCTCTCCCAACATGAAACTGTCCTACCACCAGATTCGGAAATAGTGGAGTATGTTGCAGGCCAAGCGGTAAACCATATAGGCCGAGGAAGCTACAAAGCCGTAGTTTTCCTGAACAATCCAGAAGTTTGGGGCGAAAAGGTTTTGGAAGCCTGCAGAAAAGTTTGCCAAGAGAAGGGGATAATTTTTAAACATTTCAACGTCGAAATGGATTGGCCCAACCTCATCGCAGACTTCCTGAAGAATTTGGAAAAGGCGGAAGGGGGAAGTGTTTCAGCTGATTAAGGCGGACCTCCACGTTCACACGGTTTTCTCGCAAGATGCCTCGGTGCAGCCGAAAACTTTGGTGGAAACGCTTCTAGCCCACCCGTCCATAAAAGCGGTTGCAGTAACAGACCACAACACAGTGAAGGGCTATTTTAAAGTGCGGGAGCTGGCGCTTGCATACCAAGACATACTGGTTATTCCGGGGATGGAGGTCAGCACAGTTGAAGGCGACGTGGTTCTCCTAGGCATTGCTGAAGTGCCACCCCAACCATGGACCGTTGAAAATGTTATAGACTTCGCCCACAGCAGAGGGGGGTTAGCCGTCGCCGCCCATCCTTATAGAGCTTACGGATTAGGCGATTCTGCCAGAAACTACTCCATAGATGCTGTAGAAGTTTTAAATGGAGGCTGCCCCCATCACTTAAACGCCATGGCAGAGAAACTCGCTAAAGAGTTGGGGTTGCCGGGAGTGGCTGGAAGCGACGCCCACAGAGTTGAGGAGCTTTGGACCGTCTACACCGAGATTCAGGCCTCTACGGATTTAGATGAAGTTTTGAGGGCCATTAAACGCGGTTTAGTAAGGGTTTCCCATACTGGGAAGTCAATACATTTTTAAAATAGCAGAGAGAATGTTTACCGCGTTAGAATGGTTGAAGGGAAATGAGCCCCCTACAGATTAGGTTTCTGGGTGCAACCCACGAGGTTGGAAGAGCTGCAATAGCCGTGAAAACATCGAAAACTCAGATTTTGTTAGACTACGGTGTGATGCTAAATCATGAGCCAGGCTTTCCAATTCATATTCCGCCGAGAGAAGTGGACGCCATAATTTTGGGGCATAGCCACCTCGACCATTCAGGCGCAATCCCCATATTCTTCATTCACGGGAAAAAACCAGTTTACACAAATAGGCTCACGGCTGAGTTAACCCAGCTTTTAATTTCAGACTTCATACACCTTTCAAGCTACTTCCTTCCATACGAGTACCTAGAACTCCGAACAATGATGAGGAACATCAAACACTTGGACTTTGGCGTCCGAGAAACGGTTGGCGACATAACATTCGAGTTCCACAATGCTGGACACATACCTGGAAGTGCCCAGGTGCTCTTGGAGGCTGAGGGTAGACGGCTACTGTACACAAGCGACTTTAACCTAATCGACACGAAGCTTTTGGAAGGTGCAAAAATGAACTACAGGGACTTGGACGCCGTCATAATCGAAAGTACGTACGCGAATGAAGACCACCCAAACCGCGCTGAACTCGAGAAAAGCTTCGTAGAAGAGGTCACAGAGGTTGTTGAGGGGGGCGGAACGGTTCTGGTGCCAGCCTTCAGCATAGGAAGAGCCCAAGAAATTGCATGCATCCTCACCGCCCATCACTTTGAACATCCAGTTTATCTTGATGGGATGGCACGAGAGGCAAGCCGGCTGATGATGAACCATCTGAAGTTTCTTAGGGATCCTAAGCTTTTCATGGATGCAGTTCATTCCGTCAACTGGGTGGAGGGGTGGAGAGACCGCAGAAGGGCGACGAAAACTCCGTGTGTGATAATTTCGCCAGCGGGCATGCTTAAAGGGGGGCCGGCGGCCTTTTACGTTTCAAAAATTGGAAAGAAGTCTCAAAACGCCATATTCCTCGTAAGCTACCAGATTCCCGGAACCCCGGGTAGAGAGCTCCTCGAGAAAGGCGTCTGCATCATTGATGGCAAGCCAAGAAAAGTTAAGGCAACAGTTAAACACTTTGACTTTTCATCCCACTGCGGCGCAAAAGAGCTTAGGGAAGCCATCCAAAGAATCAACGGAAAAGCAAAAATTTACGTAATTCACGGCGCCGATGGGAACTGCGAGCTTCTTGCAAAATGGGCTGAGGAAGAGATGGGACTTAAAGCTGTGGCGCCAAAGCCCGGAGACACCTACGAGGTTTAGTGGCATAAACAATGAAAATCGGAATTTTAAGGGTGGGCGAAGTTCCCTCGGATGTTCTAGAGAGACTACGGGAAAGCTTGGAGATGGCTTTCCCAAAATCAGAGTGCATGTTGGTCGCCGAAGCCTTAGCTTTGTCCCGCGAAGCCTTCGACAAACTTCGAGGCCAGTACCGTTCAGACATCATACTTAGCCTAGTAAGGGACTATGCATACAGAACCACGGTTCTGAACCGCATTTTAGCAGTCGTCGACGTGGACATCTACGTTCCTGGACTGAACTTTGTGTTTGGAGAAGCGGAATCTCCGGGAAAAGCAGCCTTGATCTCCCTGTGGAGGCTTAGGCCGGAGTTTTACGGGAAACCTCCGAACTTTGAAACTTTCGTTGAAAGAGCAACGAAGGAGGCTGTCCACGAGATTGGCCACACCTTTGGTCTAGGACACTGCGCAGACCCATACTGTGTTATGTACTTTTCCAATTCCATATTCAACACGGACAGGAAGAGAAGCTTATTCTGCAACAAATGCCACTTGAAGGTTCAGAAAAGAATCACTTAGCTTGGTGGACACTTATTGAGCGAGGGCTTCAAAGCTGAACTTACTCATTTAGCTCCAATCCTCACAAGCGTGCTTTTCAGCGTAGGTTGCGCCTACATTCTCATGGAGTCCCAACTGGGACCTTACCGGGTGACACCCTTTCCGGAAAGCCCCGCCGGGTCCTTTGGAAACGCGTTGTACTTCGTCCTTTTAGTAGGCTTAGGTGCCCTAGTCATATTCTTCCTCCTCAAAAAGAAAAGTTACAAGCTTATCGCCATCATCACATGTTCCGCGCTTGTATCAGTGGTCTTCGTCCTCTCAATGGTTTACTTTTACGCGTTTTCCACGGTTTTTGCACCCTTGCCCAACGAAGCTTCAGTTGCCGTGTCAGCGGTTATAACTGCGGCTGCAGGCTATGTTGTTTTAGGAACAAAGAGCAGACTCGGAGATTTCCTCGTTCTTTTGCTTGGCGGAGCATTAGGGGCGTTTCTCGGGGCATGCATCCAAACCTTAAGCACCGCGCTTATCCTTTGCTTTCTAGCAGTCTACGACATATTTGCTGTTTACCGTGGACTCATTGGAAAAATAGCCCACGTGGGCTTGGAGAAGCTTAGAGGATTGAGCTTTTCCTTCGGGGATATACAGATGGGCCTCGGAGACTTAACCTTCTACTCCATGCTTGTGGGGCACATGCTGATCTACTTTGGCTTTTTACCATGCTTAGCTTCGATGGCCGGGGTTTTGCTAGGCTGTTTTCTGGCCTTCAAGCAGCTGGAACGGAGTGGAATTTTTCCAGGGCTTCCAATTCCGATTTTTCTGGGCTTGGCTTTTGGCTTTCTCGCTGCTCTATATTAAGGGCTTGCTAAAACAAGCCTCGTCGTGTTTACATCCACTTCAACGATTTTACAGTTTCTAAACTCCTTCAACTCGCCAGCTACATTCCTCAACATCACTTTTCCGTTCTCAACCTTAGCGTAGACAACGTCGTTCCAAACTTCTCTCCCGTTTAAGATGACTTTAAACTCGCACATATTTGTCGCCAGCGATATTCCTTAAGGACTGGATAGCTATAATTTTTCTGGTACGGAACAACCAAAACTGTCTCGCAATTCAAAACCAATTATCTTAATGCCCAAAAGAAGAAGGTCAGGTTGAAGATTGAAAGCATATAAAAACTTGAAGCCCGCATAAAATGACACGAGCAAAGGCAGGACAACCATAATAAATTTAGATTTTTAGGTATAATTATTATTTGTAACTGGTAGCTGGCTAGATGAATCAAATGAAACAAAAAGCACCATCCGGTGGAACCGCGCTTGCGGACATCTTCAGTTTGCTTGTTGAGGAAAGTGAGGAAAAGAGGCGTAAACGTCGGAAGGAGTTGCTTGCTCCCCTCGGTGTCAGAGAGTTTTTCGTTGATGGAAAAATAACAATTGACAAGCGAATATGTAAGGGTGTGGAGTGCAAGCTGTGCATTAAGGCTTGCCCCACAAACGCCCTTTACTGGAAAAGCAGCGGCGAGGTTGGTTTAACAGAGGAACTCTGCATATACTGTGGAGCCTGTGTTTTAAACTGTATAGTGGATGACTGCATTAAAATTGAAAGGCGGCGGGGCAGTGGCGAAATTGAAAGGTTCAGCACACCCCGCGCCTTCACAATGCTAGAACATAGTATAAACGCTAGAAAACGCTTAGAAAGAGTCAAGGCGGTATTCCCAACAGCAACGGACTACCTAAAGAGGTACAAGCCTTCCCTGACTTGACTGCGCTTTCAGCCTTCTGCCGGCGCTGCTTCAACTGCTTCCTGGAAGTTTTCTTTGTCCAGAAAGAAGGCAGTTATGGTTTCCGTGTTCAACCTACTTTTACTTTGTAGAACTCCATATCTTAACAACTCAGATGAATAGTTGCGGAAGCGATATAGAACGTTTGCAAATCAACGTCTCCTTTAACGGTCTGAGCCTCTATGTTCATGAGTTTTGCGCACTATGACTATTGGCTTGTGCTCCACAGTCTCCAGCATTTCCCAACTTACCTCTGTTAGGCCAACTCCGAACCTTTCAGCCATTTCCCAGACAGTTCTGCCGGCACCGCATCCTCTGGCACGGTTTGCGAACTCAGCTATCTCTAAGGCTTCCTCAGCGGACAGAAGGCAGCCGGCCACAGCTAAGGGTGTTGCCCTCCGCTTTAATTTCAATATTCGCCCAACGAGGTATGATACGAATCCGCCGAAACTGTGGATCCCCCTGATGGGTCTTGGCCTCGGCGTGAAGTGGAAGCTTCTGAAGGAATAAGTTTTATCAGTGTCAGCTATTATGACACAGACGTTCTTCCCCAAGACTTCGCGGATTTTTCTGCGGATTTCTTCAGCTGCCATCTGAGCGTTTTCTAGCGGCAGAGAAACATATGCGTATGGAAGGTTTGATCCATCAATGCCCCCTTCAGAGCCAAACATTAAGGCTTGCATTAAACTGGCATACTGAAGGGCAACTTGTTTGTGGCGGCTTCCAGCGTCTCGTGGGTAGTTCCGGAGTTGCTGTAGCAGTCTCGGCTTTAGGCGGCAGAGGAAACCTAAAATGTAACCCCAAACTAATGGCATCCAAATTTTAGCGATGATTTTGGCGTTGAAGCTTGGATGAACTCTGCTTTCGTCCACAATGTTGCCAAGTGCCACCGAGATAGCTTTTTCAGAGACAACCAGGAAGTCGCCGTCCAAAATTTTTCCGGAAACGCCTTTGACTATTTCAAGTATGTAATTTTCGCCGGGCCGCCAGTACTTGGTTTTTATGGCATAGGCCCTTAAACCGGTTTTCATGAGGTTTAGCTCAGAGGCTTTTGAAGCGCTTTTTAATCTCCTCAATGTTGCATTCCGGCGGCTTCATTTTACCCTCTGGACAGTAGCCAAACTCCACACATGTGGGTCCAGCGTTTTCAAACAGGGACGGGGCAACCTGTTTCACTTGACGAAGCATTTCAACAGCTACTTCACGAAGCTCCCACTGGGAGCGCATGCAGCAGCGAAGGTTGAAGAAGTGGCGGAGTTCGCGGGCGTTCATGGTTACAACTATGTTGGTCTTGGCCGCGTTTGGAAGAATGTAGCGGGCGTCCTCTTTTGGAATACCCATCTCCAGAAACTTGTTGTAGGCTTCAGATATGCGCTCTAAAGTTTCATCAAACACTTTTTTCGCTTCTGGGTTAGCGTTTATGGAAGGCGGAACCACATAGCTTTTCAGCGTGTCGTATGGGACGTAGCGTTGGCTCTGCTGCGTGTAGGAGGCGATGCGGTGGCGTACAAGCTGGTGTGTTAAAGCCCTTGAAACGTCTTCAATGCTGAAAGTGAAAGAAGCATGCTCAATAACTGACATGTGCCCGTAACTGGTTACCCGTCTAATTATTTGTCTAGCTTTTTCCAAACCCATTTTCTCAAGCATTTCTGAAGGGCTGCCACTTTTCGAGGATGTTAGGGCAGCCGCACCGCAGAGAAGCTCCGGGTCAGCCGTGTAGCGGAGAAGTTTAACCTTCACTCTTAGACACCTTTACCCTAAACCCGAAGGAAATAAATCGGGCTTACGATAAAACGCTTTTGGACGCGTTCATGGCAAGGAAAAAGAAGCCCGTAAACTACATCGACGAGCTTTGCACAAGCACAAGTGAAAGAAAGCAGAGGCTTGGGGAAACTCTTAAAGCTCAATATGAAAGTTGGGTGGAAACCCTCGCTTTAGACGACTTTCTAGAATTTCTCGAAACCATAATGGCGAACAAGATAGAGATTGGAGCCGCCCAGTTTTTCGGCAAGTTCAGAGCCTACGCCTTTGAAGAATACGTTTACCGCCTCTTGAAGGCGAAAATTCGCCTGGAGAAGCCTATGGACATATTCTGGGCTGATAAATGCATAGTCTGCCCTAGAGAGGGCGAGGAGTACGCGTTAGAGCTTGACGTTTCAGTGGGAGTTAAAAGGGAATGCTTTGTGGATCCGGTGGTTGTTTTGGACGCGAAGGTGGAGCTGGATTCGTCTAGGCTTAAAACCGCCATAGCCTCTTTTGCAATTTTGAAACGTTGGAAACCCTCGGTTAAGTGTGCAGTTGTCTATGTTAGAAAGGAGCTGGAAGACGGTCTCTTAAGGCTGGCGAGGGATTGGGTGGATGGAATATTTCAGTTTAACCTACAGAACGATGAAACTGCAGCTCTCCTCAATTTTGTCGCCAGATGTTTGGCCTAGATTTCTTCATATATACGGTCCACCGTGAGTCTTCCGCTTTCCATTTCCGTTTCTATTTCACGCAGCAGCAGTATACGTTTAAAGGTTGGCGGATGAGTGGAGAACCATGTGTTTATTTTGGTCCATGTAGACTGAGCCTCCTTCTCCATGGCTAGTTCGAGCTCCCGTTCGTCTAAAACGCCGTCCTTGTCCAAATCGTATTCGGTTTTCTTCTCCATTATCGCTGAGATCTCAAGCTTAGCCGTCGCCGGATCCCCTATATAGAAGGGTCTAGCTCCTGATGGTGGTTTCGGCGAAAGCGATAGGCCATACGTAATTTTTGCAAGGGCGCTTTGAAGGCTTCTTGGCGAGCCAGTCAAGTAAGCAGAGTAGGCGTCGGCATAGTGTTCGCGGAGGCGGCTTAACCCCCTCACACATAAAAGCGTGACTATGTAAACGATGTAGGAGATCGTTGCAACTGCGAAAAAGGCAGCTTTAACACCGCTTGCCTCTTTCTTTTTAGACGCAGGCGTCCACCTCCCAGCCTCCCAGGAGGCTCTGGCAACTATATAGGCGAGGAGGGGAAGCGCTGATAGCACGGTCATGACGATGAAGTCCTTGTGCTTTATGTGGCCAAGCTCGTGGCCTATGACGCCCCTAACCTCGTCCCTGTTGAGTTTTTTCAAGAGGCCTTCATGAACCGCCAGCGTGGCGTTTTTCGCCGTCCTGCCGAAAACGAAGGCGTTTGGTGTTTCGTCTGGTACTATGGCGAGTTTGGGCATTGGCAACCCGGCTTTTTCAGCCAGCTCCTTCACCGTCTTTTCAAGCCAAGGGTTTTCGCCCTTCTCCAAATATCTAAGCCTCGTGGATCTGGCCACAATCGCTGGGCCTACGAGGTACTGGATGAGTATAAAGGAGACTGTGCCTAAAACGGCGTAGATTAGACTGACCTGGAGGACGAACATGATGGCTGAAAGGAACAGGGCGAATATGAAGGCGACGAGAAACATGGATGTGCCCATGGCAAACTTGAGTTCAGCCAGCCTTCCCAAAGGCCCACCAAAAAGACTGCAGCGAACAAAACGAGTTAAGGTTTTCCCCTCAAGTGTGGCTATTTCAGGTATTTCTTCGGGTTTCTCTTGAACTCTTCCTCGCACATCCGTGAACAGAAATAGATTACGCGTCCATCATGTTCGATTTTACTGTAAGCCGTGTCCGGATCTATCTTCATGCCGCAAACTGGGTCTGTAACAAGGCGTTTCTTCTCCAATTTCACTCTCACCCCCTCCGGCTCATATTTCCTTAAGGTTTGGCTGTTTAAGGCTACTATAACGGTACTTAGGGACATTATTATTGCGCCTACTGCTGGCGGCAGGCTTATTCCATAGTTTGCCAGGACACCAGCCGCCAAGGGGATTGTAACTGCGTTGTAGCCGGCTGCCCACCAGAGGTTTTGAACCATTTTAGCGTAGGTTTTTCTTGAAAGGTCTATGGCTTTCACCACGTCCCTTGGATCGTTTCGCACGAGAATTATGTCGGCGCTTTCTATTGCCACGTCTGTTCCCGCCCCTATAGCTATGCCAACGTCTGCTGTAACCAATGCTGGAGCGTCGTTCACGCCGTCTCCGATCATAGCAACCCTGTAGCCTTCATCTTTCAGCATCTTTATTTTTTCCGCCTTCTTGTCCGGTAGGACGCGGGCGAAGTAGTCATCTATGCCGAGTTCTTTGGCAACCCAACCGGCAACCTCTTCCGAGTCGCCTGTAAGCATGTAAACTTTCACCCCTCTCGCTTTAAGCTCTCTAACAGCCTCGTAGGATTCTGCCCTAATCATATCTGCCAATGCTATGGCACCGGCGAGTTTGCCGTCAACAATCACGAACACAACAGTTTTGCCCTGCCTCATAAGCTCCAACACTTTCGGGTCGCTGACGTCTATTCCAAGCTCGCCCAAGAGGTTAACGCTTCCAACGTAAACTTCGCTTCTACCAACTTTGCCGTAAGCACCTCGCCCCGGCAAAGCCTTAAACTTTGTTGCTTGGGGAATCTTCACGCCCCTGTTTTGGGCGTGCTCTACGATGGCCTTTGCAATCACATGCTCTGAGTTAAACTCTACAGCAGCTGCCAACCCTAGAAGCTTGTCTTCTGGAATGTAGGCGACGGTGTCGGTTACGCCGAACCTGCCAACCGTTAATGTGCCAGTCTTGTCGAAAACTGCCACATCTACGTCCCTAACCATTTCGAATGCGCGTCTATCCCTGATTAGGATGCCGTTTTTCGCTGTGATCGCCGTGGAAAGCGCCACAACAAGCGGTATAGCCAAGCCTAGGGCGTGGGGACAGGCGATGACAAGCACGGTCACAGCCCTTTCAAGGGCAACGTTGGACCGGCGAGAAAGCTCCACACTGTGAAGGCGGCTATTCCGGCTGAAAGCGCCACGTAGAAGAGTAGGGCTGCAGCCCTGTTAGCTAAGTCCTGCGTCCTTGAACGGCTTTCCTGGGCTTGCCTGACAAGCTTAACGACTTGCGCTATATAGGTTTCTTCGCCAGTCCGTTCAACCCGCACCTTCAACACGCCCTCAACGTTTACAGAGCCTCCTACCACCACATCGCCGACCGTTTTCCTTACTGGCTTCGACTCACCCGTCAGTAAAGCCTCGTCAACGAAAGATTCGCCATCAACCACGACGCCGTCGGACGGAACTTTCTCGCCGGGCCGAACTAATACGATGTCGCCTTTCCGCAGTTGGGCTACCGGCACATCTACAACTTCGCCGTTTTTGATTAGGTGAGCGGTTGTGGGCATTATGCGGACAAGTTCCTCCAAAGCTATGGAGGCACCTATGACGCTTTTAGCTTCTATCCAATGGCCCAAAAGCATAACGTCGATTAATGTTGCAAGTTCCCAGTAGAAGTCTTTGCCGCCGAAGACAAACATTGTTCCAAGCGAATAAAACATGGCCACGGAGACAGCCACGCCAATAAGCGTCATCATGCCGGGCTGTTTAGCCTTAACCTCTTCAACCAAGCCTTTAAGGAAAGGCCAGCCTCCATAAAGGTAAACGATAAGCGATAATAGTGAAAGCACCTCTTTCTGGAAGGGAAATTTAAGCCATTCGAGGCCAAACCACATTTGAACCATTTCAGAAAACAACAAAATGGGCACGGTTAAGACTAGTGAACACCATAGTCTCCGCTTAAACTCCTCAACATGGCGGGCGTGATGATGGTGGCTGTGGTGACTGCTCAAACCTTCCCCGCCTTTTAGCCTTTAAGCCTCTCAAGGATTATTGCTGGACAAATCTTTTTAACACCCTCAATGGGGCCTATTTTCTCCGAGATAAGCCTCGTAAGTTCCCGGCCGTCTTTGGTCCATATTTCAGTCATTATCATGTGGTCGCCTGTGGACGTTGCCACGCAGCGGATTTCTTTAAACTCACAGAGTTTCTGGGCTACCTCCAAGAGTTTCGGGGGGTCAACGTCTATGCCCACTATTGCAACAGTGTTTAAGCCTATCCGAGTCGGATCAATTTCAACGGTGAACCTTTTTATAACACCCTTTTCTTTTAGGGCTTGAACCCTTTTTCGAACAGTGGACTCACTCAGTTTCAGCTTTTTGGCTATTTCTAGAAAGGGAAGCCTCGCATCCTCCTCTAGAAGCTTCAAGATTTTCTGGTCGATTTCATCTATTTCCGCATTCCTTTTTACCATTTTCGCACCATTTTGGCCGTTTTTAGCCGAATTTTGTACGAAAAGCATATAAACTTCGGAGGATAAAAGGATTATGGTGTACGAAAATCGAGGAGGAATGAATTTTGGAGGAAAAAGTTGAAGAGAAAAGGCCGCTTATAAGCCTCGGTGAAGTTGTTCCAGACTTTGAGGCTGTGACAACCCACGGCAAAATTAAGCTTTCAGACTTCAAGGGAAAATGGGTAATCTTATTCTCGCATCCAGCAGACTTCACGCCGGTCTGCACAACAGAGTTCGTGGCTTTCGCCCAAATCCACCCGGAGCTTGCGAAACGCAACGTTCAACTCATCGGGCTAAGCATTGACAGTGTCTACTCCCACATCGCCTGGGTTAGGACAATCAAGGATAAGTTTGGCGTAAACATACCGTTTCCAATAATAGCCGACTTGGACATGAAGGTCGCTAACCTTTTCGGCATGATTCATCCCAAACAAAGCACAACGGCTGCCGTGCGCTGCGTCTTCGTGATAGACCCGGAGATGAAGCTGCGGGCGATGATATACTACCCGTTAAACGTTGGAAGGAACATGGATGAAATTTTGAGACTCATCGACGCCCTTCAGACGGCCGACAAGTTTAAGGTGGCTTTGCCAGCCAACTGGAGACCCGGCGACCCGGTCATAGTTCCGCCGCCGACCACACAGGAAGATGCTGAAAAACGCTTGCAAGAGGCCACCCAGCAAGGCTACGAGTGCGTCGACTGGTTCCTATGTAAGAAAAAGCTTCCGTAACCCCTCTATGACTACTAGTGAGGTGAAAATGTATGGTGCAGAAACTTCGTTCTACAGCCAAGCTTGTTAAAGACTTACGAATAGCCGTTGATAATGGAAGAGCCCACAGCGTATGTCTCGACTTACCGCCCGAGCTTGGGACAGACATGGGACCAACAGCCCTCGAACTAGGCGTTATGAGCTACGCAGGATGCTTTGCAACAATTTTCGCTTTAATGGCCAGGAAAATGAGGGTTCAACTTAAAGATTTGGAGGTTAAGCTTGAAGCCATAAAATCCGACGAAGCCGGAACAGTCACGGAGGCAGCCTTTGACGTTTTAGTAAAAACAGAAGCCCCAGAAGAAACAGTTCAAAGGCTTTTCAAACTAACTGTGGAAAACTGCCCGGTCGGAAAGCTTTTCGAAAAAGCCGGCGTCAAAGTCAGCTACAAAATTAGAACAGAAAAATAGAGGCGAGACAGCCATGGCAAGGTGGAAATGTTTGATTTGCGGATACATCTACGACCCGGCCGTCGGAGACTCGGAACACGGCATAAAGCCGGGAACGCCCTTTGAGGCTTTACCGGAAAACTGGACATGTCCCCTTTGCGGTGCGCCAAAAGACCAGTTTGTTAGGAAAGACTGAAAAGGAGGTGGATTCTTGGAGCAAGCCAAACTGTATGTTTTACCCCAGCTACCGTACGGCTACGGCGACCTGCAACCCTACATGTCCGAGGAACAGCTACGCATACACCACAGCAAACATCACCAAGCCTACGTCAACGGCGCAAACGCCATCCTCCAGAGACTGGACAAGTCCAGACGTGAAAAATTAGACGTAGACGTTAAAGCCTCTCTAAAAGAGCTTTCATGGAACGTTGCTGGACACTTGCTTCATTCGCTATTTTGGGAAAACCTAGCCCCTCCAAGCAGGGGAGGCGGAGAACCAGGAGGCAAACTTGCCGACAAAATTGTTGAGGATTTCGGAAGTTTTGAACGTTTCAAAAAAGAGTTTTCGCAGGCAGCCATAAGCGTTGAAGGCTCCGGATGGGCAGCCTTAACACTGTGCAGGCAAACTGGCCGGCTAATGCTGATGCAGGTGGAGAAACACAACGTAAACGTTTACCCAGCGTTTCCGATTCTGATGGTTTTAGACGTCTTCGAACACGCCTACTACATAGACTACAAAAACGATAGGGGCAAATTTGTCGAGGCTTTCTGGAACATCGTCAACTGGGATACTGTAGGCAAACGCCTTGGAGACGCACTAAAATAAACTGACGGGCGGAGGGCACTTGCCCAAAATCCTAGTTCTATACTACAGTAAGACTGGTAACACGGAGAAGATGGCTAAGGCTGTGGTTGAAGGCGCCAAGACTGTGCCTGGCATAGAAACGGAGCTAACGTTCCATGTGGAGGCTGAGCAGCTGAAGGACTTTGACGCCATAATAGTGGGTACGCCGACATATCACCATGATACAATCATGGACTTGAAAAGACTTTTCGAAGAAGCAGCTGTAAAAAACGTTGACCTGAAAGGAAAAGTCGGTGCGGCTTTCGGGTCCTACGGGTGGAGCGGCGAAGCCCCAAGGCTTGTCCTAGAAATCATGAAAAACCGTTTCGGAATGAATGTGGTGGAGCCGCCTCTGCTTGTACGCTACACACCGGACCAGCCAGCCCTCGAAAAGTGTAGGGAGTTGGGAAGAAAAGTTGCCGAAAAAGTTGTCCATAAATAGGCTGCAAATACATTTAGACATAGGGAGGAGGCAGGTTTGTCTGAAAACACGCTTCTAAACTTCATCAGGCAGCAGATAGCCGTTGAAAACGAGATTGTGGACTCGCTCAACGAAGCCTTGAGAAGCATCAGCAACCCATCCGTAAGAGGCGTTTTAAAGGGGATTTCGCTGGACTCCTTGAAGCATGCCGAAATGTACGACGCAGCCCTAAAGCTTTTAACCACAACACAGCAGGCCCTTTCTCAAGAACACCTTGACAAACAGCGAAGCCTTGTGGAGAAACATATACGCATGGAAGCAGAGCTGATTAAGAAGATAAGTGACATACTACCAACTGTTGAAAACGAGAAAGTTAGGCTTCTCTTAAACGCCATATTGGCCGACGAGAAAAGGCACCACCAACTCTTAAAAGAAGTTTTGGAAATAATTGTTAAGGGCGAAACAATAACAGAGGAAGACTGGTGGGACATCCTCTGGAAAAACGTCCCATTCCACGGTGCACCAGGCGGATAACCATACTCCTCTTTCTGATAAGTTTTAAATTTAAAAGAGCAGAACTGAATGGAGGTGAAACTGTTTGACTTCAAAAAAGTTGTTGGACATGTTGAACGACGCCATAGCAAGGGAACTGCAGGTATCCATCCAGTACATGTGGCAACATGTTCAATGGAGCGGGGTTAAAGGCTTCGCCGTTCAAGAAGAACTGAAAAAGGTGGCGATAACGGAGATGAAGCACGCTGAAGCCATCGCCGAAAGGCTTGTCTACCTGGGCGGGACGCCCACAACAAAGCCAACCGAAATATTTGTTGGAAAAACCCTGAAGGAAATGATTGAACGCGACATCAAAGACGAGGAGAACGCCATAAACCTCTATAAAGAAATCATCGCCCAAGCGAGGAAAGAAGACGATATAACAACCGCCCGCCTGTTCGAAGAAATCCTGGAAGAAGAAGAGGAACACCACGACCTATTCACAACCCTAGCAGAAGAACTATAAAACCCCATTTTCATCCCTAGCTCAACCCTCTTTTTCTTAGCACCACTTAAAATAGGCAGTGGAAATGGAGCTAAGTTTCAAGCTTCCCAAATTCCATTATCCACCAGTATCATAGAGGGGTAGGACGAAAAATAAACCGTGCGGCACAGCATTTTCCAGTTCACACTTCATAATAAACTTCATAATAAATAAGAAAGTTTAATTGTGTTGAGAGCACATCTGGCTATAAACCTTCTATTTGAGGTGAAAAGGGTGCTTTCACAAATGCCAATTAAAGTTGAAAGAGTTTCAAAGAAGCTTCTGGACTGTGAAATCTTAAGGGTTGCCATTATAGCCGAGCTGGACGCTATAAATCTTTATGAGCAGCTGGCAGCCGTCGCAGGCGACGAAAACGTCAAAAAGGTGCTTTTGGAAGTTGCTAGGGAAGAGAAGACCCACCTCGGAGAGTTTCAAACGCTCCTCTTAAAGGTGGACGCTGAGCAGGTTCAAGAGTTGGAAAAGGGAAGAAAGGAAGTCGAAGAGTTAACAGGGTAAACTTGGCGGCGCATCGTTGAATTAATGATCAATAACCCTTTTATTTTTCAAAATACACCATGCTCAACACATAGTGATGGAAAATGATGGGACGCCATGTTACGGGAATCCTCACATCGTTGCTTTTGATAGCCGCAAGGCGAGACTGGCAGTGGGGCATAAGGGAAGGCTTAACGCTGCTGTTTACCCTAGCCCTATTCCTAATTGAAATTGTCGTGTTGGCAGTTCTACTCTACCTCGCAGGATTAATAGTCGTCGGCAGAAAGCGAACACTATTCTCAGACGCCTTCATAATAGCACTCCTCGGAACGGTGCTGTCAACCCTTTTCATAATCTTCCTTCCAAACCTCCTGGCGCTGCTTCTCATAGTAATCACGTGGCCGGTGCTCATAAGACGCCTGTTTGGAACCGGTTGGCTTGGAGCCATCGCCGTTGGAATACTAGCCATAATAATCTACCTAGCAATCCTTGTACTGTTAGGCCTCGTCCTAGGACTGCTGACACTAATAGTCAAATGGTTTACCACCGTGCCATTCTAAGACGCTTACAAGGGCTAAAACTTGCCCGAATCCAAGATGCGCACGTTTTTACTTGGCTTGGCTTTCCTAACCCTTTTGTTCCTCTCATCATACGAAAACACGATTTTCTTCAATCTTTTACTCTACGAAATTTTGAAAAACCAGTTTTTAGCCGTTGGAATGCTTTTCCTCCACAACGTCCTCGTCGTTTCCTTAGTCCTTCTCGGCATGAGCCTCTACGTGAGCCTCGTCAAGTCCGGGTTCTTCAAGCGGGAAAAATATTCCCAAGTTGTTTTAGAACACCCACGTATCTTCGCCCTAATTTTCACGGTGATCTTCGTTTTCATGAGCATACTGCGGGGGTGCACGCTTATCTATGGAGGAGTAAGTTTTGAAGCCCTGCCGACCATACTGCTGGTAAGCACACCCGTAGGCTTGGTGGAGGGTTACGGCATCTACATAACAATAGAGAAGACGCTAAGCCAAACACTTACAACAAGGAATTTAGCCGCCATCTACGGCATTTTCCTTGCCGCCGCCCTTTTGGAAGTGGCCTTCATAAACGCCTTAACCATGGCCCTAGGGTTGCCAACTTGAAACGGCAAAAGAGCCTTCGGTTTCCAGCAATTTCATGCTCAACTCTCTGATAAGCTTGCGAAGCCTCGGACTGAGCCTAACGGGGTATTTGGCAGCCCTTTTTAGACGCTTGTACTTTTCCGGAAGCTTTGCAAGATTTTCCAAAGCCCTCCTCCGAATTTCCTCAAGTGGAGGCAGCTCATAGACTATTTTGCCCCTCTCCATAACCTTGACAAGCAACGGCTCTCCATAGACCTCTTCGCTTTCGAGGGCTATAACATCCTTCACAAAATTGCCCTCCTTGTCTAAAAACCTAAAAACTTGCTTTCTTCCGGGCAACGTGGCTTTTCCCTCACTTAGCTTCATTATTGGAACAAACTCGCCTTTTTCGTTGGCTCTCTCGCATAGCTTGTAGATTATGTCCACGTAGGGTCTGTCAGCCGAAGTTCCCATTTTTGTACCTACGCCGAAGGCGTCGATTTTCGCCCCTTTACTCAGAAGCTCTTCTATTTTGTACTCGTCCAGGTCTCCGCTTGCGAAAATCTGCACATAACCCAGCCCATTTTCGTCCAGAAGTCTCCTAACTTCTCGGCTTATCGCAACGAGGTCTCCGCTGTCTATTCTAACGCCTCTAAGCCTAAAGCCCTGCTTTTCCAGCTCTTTGGCGACTTTTATGGCGTTTAAAGCCCCCCTAATGTTGTCGAATGTATCTATTAGGAGGGTTGACCTGTCTGGAAAGGTTTTAGCGAAAGCCCTAAACGCCTCCAGCTCATTGCTGAAGAACATGACGAAAGAATGCGCCATTGTCCCGAAAACAGGTATACCGTAAACCAGTCCGGCAAGCACGTTTGAAGTGCCGCTGCATCCAGCTATATAGCTTGCCCGTGCAACCTTCATACCAGCATCGACGCCGTGCTCCCGCCTCAAACCAAACTCTATCACAGGTCTCCCCTGGGCGGCGTAAACAACTCTAGACGCCTTAGTGGCGATGGTTGTCTGCAAATTAATGGTATTCAAAAGGAACGTTTCTATTAGCTGAGCCTCTATTATTGGGGCGGTAACCCTTATCAAGGGCTCATTTGGAAAGACCACTGTGCCTTCGGGGATGGCCCAAACGTCACCGCTGAAGCGGAATTTTCTCAAATAGTCTAGAAAGTCGTCTTTAAACCCCAGCTTTTTCAGGTATTCTATGTGCTCTTCCGTGAAACGCATTTTTTCAAGGAACAGCAGAGCCTGCTCCAAGCCGGCGAAGAGAAAGTATGAACGATTTGGAGGAAGACGCCTGATGAAGAGGTCGAAGGTGGCTGGCTCAAACTTCCCATGTTCGAAGTAGCTGGCACACATGGTTAACTCGTATAGGTCTGTAAGCATGCTCATGTTTTGCTCGTCCACGAAGCCTAACGTTCCATTCATAGACTTTCACCGTGCACTTTTCAGCTATTATTGTTTTTCTATCCCGGGAACGGACAAGTTTTGGTTGGGCAGCCTCCAGCGTATTCGGATTCAGCCGCCACGAAAGTTTTCTCGGCTGCCTTCACCTCACCTATGTATAGCACCTGCTCCGGCCTGCTTCCATAGCGGAACACAGTTATGCCCTTACACTTCAAACGCCAGGCAAGCTCAAACACGTTTCGAACATCTTCAACTGTTGCCTCGAAAGGCATGTTCACAGTTTTCGAAACAGCGTTATCTGTATACTTCTGGAAGGCGGCTTGCATGCGCACATGCCACTCCGGTGCGATGTCCAAAGCCGTCACGAAAACCCTTCTTACATCTTCTGGAACATTGTCGATTTTCTGCACGGAGCCCGTCTTGGCAATTTCCTCAAGAAGCTTAGCATCATAGAAACCTCTTTCCTTAGCTACCAACTCGAAAAGCGGGTTCGTCTCGAAAAGCCTCGTGCCGTCCAAAACCTTCCTTATAAAGGAAACAGCGAACAGCGGCTCAATACCGGAGGAGCAGCCGGCGATGATGCTTATACTGCCCGTCGGCGCTATGGTGGTGACTGTGGCGTTTCTCATAGCCTTATAATGGTCTTTCCAAATGCTCCTGTCAAAGTTCGGGAATGAACCTCTTTTCTCGGCTATTTCCTCAGACCTCTTGTGGGCTTCTTCATCGATAAAACGCATAAGTTTCTCGGCAAGCTCCAGGGCTTGCTCTGAATCGTAGGGGATCCCAAGCTTTATGAGCATGTCGGCGAAGCCCATGACGCCAAGCCCAATTTTCCGGTTCGCCTTGGTTACAAGTTCAATCTCTTTCAGCGGGTACTTGTTGGCGTCAATAACGTTGTCCAAGAAATGGACAGCGTTCCTCACGGTCTCCCTGAGCTTCCCCCAGTTAATTTTCCCATCTTCAACCATGCGGGAAAGGTTTATCGAGCCAAGATTACACGACTCAAAGGGGAGAAGCGGTTGCTCGCCGCACGGATTTGTCGCCTCTATCCGCCCAACCTCCGGGGTTGGATTATGCCTATTAATCTCGTCGATGAACAAAATGCCTGGGTCGCCGCTTGCCCAAGCAGACCGTGCAATTAAATTCCAGACTTCTCGGGCTTTAAGTCTGCTGGTTTTCTCTTTGTTTCTCGGGTTTATGAGCCAGTATTCGCCGTCCTCCTCAACGGTTTTCATGAAGTCGTCGGTTACAGCTACTGAAATATTGAAGTTCTGCAGGAAACCCGGCTGCAGTTTGGCTGTTATAAACTCTAAGATATCTGGGTGATCGACGCGTAGAACCCCCATCATGGCGCCCCTCCGCCTCCCGCCGGCTTTTATGACTTCCGTGGCAACGTCGAAAACCCTCATGAAGCTCACTGGTCCGGATGCAACGCCCTTTGTGGACATCACCACGTCGCCCTTCGGCCTAAGCTTTGAAAAGTCGAAGCCCACGCCTCCGCCTGTCTTCTCTATTATCGCCATGTTTTTTACTGCTGTGAAAATGCTTTCCAGCGAGTCTTCAACGGGTAAAACGAAACAAGCGGACAGTTGTCCAAGTTTTGTTCCAGCGTTAAAGAGGGTTGGCGAGTTCGGCAGAAACTCAAGCCGAGCCATCATTTTATAAAAGACTTCCTCGCTCTCTCTTGGGTCTTCACCATATCGCCTGTCAACCCTTGCTATGGCCTTGGCAACTCTGCGGAACATTTGCGCCGGAGTCTCAACTATGTTCCCGTTTTCATCTTTCAGCAGATAGCGCCTCTTCAAAACTTCGAGGGCGTTAACCGTCAATTTAGGCTCTTCTATGCCAAGCTGAGCCTTAAGCCGCCTAATCTCCTCCTTCTTCCTTCTGTAGGCCTGATACTCAGCCGCCACCTCTTCAAAACCATTCTTCCTTAAAACCTCTATAACAGCGTCTTGGGCGTCTTCAACGGATGGAATCTGCTCTCTAAACCTTTCCTCCAGAAGATTTACAACTTCCCGCGTGAGCCTCTCAGCTTTCTCGCCGTCCTCAAGCTTAACGGCCACAAAAGCCCTGTGAATGGCGTTTCTGATCCTTTCCGTATTGAAGTCCACTATACGGCCGTCTCTTTTCCTAATTTTAGTTATTGGCATGGCTTTTCAATAGAGAGGAAACCGTTTTAGGATATAAAGTATGTTCTAGAGCATAGCCTTAAATAACTCGGCAAGTTGAAAATTCAAGCAACCGCGAGTTGCCCATGATCTCATCCACGATAAAGAGAGGCTTCGCTCCTTCGGCTTTTCGCCTTGCAGTTCTTAGGAGTTGCACTAGTATACGCGCCCAAAAACCGTCATTATCGTTACCCACAATCGAAGCGTTACAAGGGCCGTGGAGTTATAAAGACGGCCTTGACACCCTCTGAGGTTTTAGCCAAGGAGAAGCGGTTTCCAGTATAAGACCAGTTGAAAGCCTGCATAGCTAAAATAGGCAGGTGGCTGGACTAGCTGGACGGGGACTTCAAGGCTGCAGGATAAGTGGAAACGAGTATGAGCTAACAGACAGAGCCTAGAAATGTAAGGGAAAGCCTTCGCGAGAACTCACAGAAAAGGCAAGTTTCTCAGTGGACAGCTCATTTACTAAAGGTTTCCTTGACTATTTGAATTCCTCTGGCACTTAGCTCAGCCATAATTCGTCGGAAAATATCCTCCTCCATGCCAAGTTGTTCAGGTGGAACAATCCCCTTTAGGCGGATAACTCCTTCCAAAACAAGTTTTGCAACAATTGAAGCCGTGTAGCCCGTTGTCCTAGCCATGGCGGTTACTCCATTTTTCTTGTCATAGAAATCAACCAGCGTGTAGGTGCGCCTCGTTTTAAAGCCCTTCTCGTAGCCGTAAACCTCTACTTTTAAGGCTACAACGTCCTTAACCATGGGGTTGTAGAGTCTTCTCTCGAAAATTTTTGCCGTGAACTTTCTTGGCTGAAGTCTAAACCCGTCAACAGCTATTTCTTCACTGCTGAAGAAACCTAAATCCCTCAGAAGCATCATCTTCTCAGCGTGCCCAGGATAACGCAGCGTTTTCTCCCACATTTCCCTAACATCCTTCACGGTGTAGAGTAGGGTTCTCAGACCGTCCGTGTAGAAGGCTTCTAGCACACCTATCCCCGGAAACTCAACAGTTTCTAGCCCGCTTAAGGCTTCAACCTCAACCATTCTGCCGTTTTCAACAATCCTAGCTTTTGACGTGTACTCTTCTATGAGGCTTTCAGGCGACCATGTAATGGTGTAGCCTATCGGCGGTATGGGTTTGTCGGGAAGTCCTCCAACGAAGATGTGAACCTTTTCTACAACGTCGAATTCCGCGACAGCTCTTCCAACGAGAATGTTGCTTATGCCGGGCGCCAGGCCACAGTGGGGGACCAAGGTTATGCCCGCCTTTAAGGCTTCACCGTGCAGTGTTAACGGGTTTTCCGATATGTAGGAAACATCCACTAGGCTTTTGCCAGCCTGAATGCACGCCTTCATTAGGCGGAAGCCGAATGCTGGTGGAAGAAAACCCAAAGCTAAGTCAAAACCCTTCAATGCTTCCACAAGTTCGCCCATTTCCCCCGCATCCAGCCTCATCCACGAAACATTTGCTCGCCCAATCCTCTCAGCAGTCTGTTTAGCTTTCGATGGGTTTACGTCAGCGACAACAACGTTCACGTTGCTCAGCGACTTGGCAAAGTCTTCAGCGGCAGCTGAACCTATCCTACCGCAGCCTAAAACGAGAACCCTCATGATCTATGAAAGCTCCTATTAAACCCATTAAGCTTTTCTAAAGACGAAATAATAAATTCAGAATTTGAAAATTTTATATACAGCATTTGTCATTGTAGTGTTGAGCGTCATGGCGAATATCTGTCCAGTATGTGGACTTCCTAAAGACTTGTGCGTCTGCGGCGAGATAGAGAAGGAACAACAAAGGATTCGCATAAGATTTGAAACAAGAAAGTTCGGCAGACCAACAACCATAGTGGAGGGAATAAACGAGAAAGAAATAGACCTCGGAAGCCTAGCGCAGAAACTGAAAAGCTTTTGCGCTTGCGGCGGAACCGCGAAGAACGGGCAAATAATCCTTCAAGGCGACCATAGGGAGAAAGTACGCCAATACCTGATTAAACTTGGATATCCAGAGGAAAACATAGAAGTCCAGTGAATAAAGCCTAGGGGATCAGCCATGGGGATCCTACGTAATATTCTTGAAGTATTTAAGACTCTAAAATATCGCGGGCCATCAAAAATATACTGTCCAAGGTGTGGAAGCCCGAGAATACACTTATCTAGCAGCCTGGATTATTGGCTTACTCCCAAAAACTACGTCTGCGATGAATGCGGCTACCGTGGACCAATAGTCATGGAGCTTGAGGAAGATGCGGGAAAAACGCAAAATGTATAGGGTTAATCTGGCAGCTCAAGGCCCAATTGCTTCTTCAAAGTTTTGTAACGGTTTCTCACGGTGACCTCTGTAACACCGGCTGCTTCTGCAATGTCTTTTTGAGTTTTCTTCTCGTTGTTCATCAAACAAGCAATGTAAAGCGCTGCAGCAGCTAAACCCATAGGGTCTTTGCCCGCCACAACCTTACGCTGTTTAGCTTCCCTGAGGATTTGTATGGCTAGACCTTGGGTTTTTCCAGATATCCCCGTTTTCTCGGCAATTTTTGAGATGTATGTTAACGGGTCTGCTATTGGCATCTGCACGTCCAACTCGCGGAGCAGAAGTCTATAGCATCTAGCTACATCCTTTCGGTCTACAAGGCTCGCTTCGGCTATTTCTCTCAACGTCCTTGGAGTCCCGCTTCCACGGCAGGCCGCATATAAAGCAGCTGCAGCAATGGCGGCTATTGAACGCCCCCTTACGAGGCCCTTTTCAAGGGCTTTACGGTATATGACGGCTGCCTTCTCTTTGACGGTCGGTGGAACGTAGACTTTATCGGATAAGCGGTCAAGTTCAGCCATGGCCTGAGCTAGGTTGCGGTCTATTGAAGAATGCACTCTTGAACGTATTTGCCACTTTCTCAAGCGCCACATTTGCAGACGCGTTGAAAGGGGGAGCTTTCTTCCAAAGGCGTCACGGTCTATTTGGCTTATGGCTGTAGAAAGCCCCTTGTCATGGACGGAGTACGATGTTGGAACACCCACGCGGCTCCTGGCAGCCTTCTCCTCTTGTGTGAAAGCCCTCCACTCCGGTCCCTTGTCCATCATCTGCTCATGGAGGACAAGTCCACAATCTCCACAGACAGTTTCTCCAGTGTCATAATCATGAATAAGGTTTAGGCTACCGCACTCCGGACACTTGTCGACTGAACGTTGATGGGTTTTTGCTTCTTGCTCGCTCATATCTCAATACCTCCCTTGCCGCGGCAGAACCGTCGCCCTTCAATTTCCTCATCAAATCGGATAGAAGACAGCCCCATCCGGCCCGCGTGCTTACTCAGATGAAATGTTTTGATATATAAACTTTACGGTTCAAGTCAGAATATTCACACTCACAAATTTTGAATACTGAGACAAGCTACTAATTAATCGTAAAGTAGGGGCACTGCAACGGCGCAAACCATGATAAGACTTCCAGAAAAAATTAGGAGACCCCTCGAAAAAGTGGTTAGGGACCTTTCTATCCGAGAGGACGTTTACGGTTTGGGGTTGTATGGGAGTTGGAGCAGAGGGGATGCAGCGGCCACAAGTGACGTTGACCTTTTAGTCTTAGTTAAAAGCGACATTCCAGACGAGTACGTGGAAAGAGTTGTGGCTGAAGGTTTAATGATAGACTTAGACTTTGTCCCAATGGGTTGGTTTAAGGGGCCTTTGCCGGCTGAGCTTGACCATAAACTCTTCGAGGCCCAAATTCTCTACGACAGGGATTGGACGCTGACGAACATCAAGATGCTGATGACTAAAGCCTACGGTTCGCCTGAAAGAGTGGAGATTAGGACATCCGTCCACGTGGTGGAAGCAGACATCTACTTAAGCAGGGCCACATCAGCCCTCTGGAAGGGAGACCACCTAAGTGCACGGCTTTTCGCCTCAACAGCATTAGAGAAAATCCTTAAAATACCTTTGGAAATAACTCTTCAGCCCATTTCAAACAGCCACTTCATCGAGAAGGCGGAAGAGGCTGCAGAAAAGCTTGGACTAAGGGACGTGTTTACGGATTTCATGGAGACAGCGGGTCTAAATGTTGTGGATAGGGCCTTAGCTGAAGAGAAAAGTAGGCTTTTCAAATCCCTATGGGATGAAATGCACTTGGTGGTTAAACAGCATAGTCAAACAGTTGAAAAAGCCCCTTTCAAGGCTAAAACAAGCCTAAAATATTATTTTAACTCAGCTTTCATGCAAGGCGTCATCTTAAGAGCCACATCCATGGTAAACTCTGAAAACTATGCAGAGGCAGCCCACTACTTGGAAGGCACATTCCTTGCCATGCTGGAAAGCTATGCATGGCTAAAGTCCACAGTGGAAAAGCAGTCCGTAGACTACACCACCCTCATGCGCTCCATAGAAAACCTCGAAAAAGCTAATCCGAGAGTTCATCAAAACGCAGCTAAACTGCTTGGACTTACTGAAGTTGAAAAGGCAAAGGTAGACGAGCTTGTTAAAAAGGCAAAGAGAAACATTATTAGGCTTCGAAGGGAGAGGAAACGTTTAATCAAAACCCACTTATCTAAGAGTTAACGAAAACACTTGCGGGAAGCCCGGTGGTGTAGCGGACAAGCATAGCGGGCTTTGGACCCGCTGACGGGAGTTCGAATCTCCCCCGGGCTACCACATTCACCCCTTTAAATCGAAAAACCCAGATGAGATGGGATAAGAGTAGATTTATTCTTCTGAAATGGCGGGCCCGCGGGGATTCGAACCCCGGTTCTCCGGCTCCGGAGGCTTACGCACATGCAACCTGCAGACGTTTCGCATGTTCGGCGCCTTAGTCCGGGCTGGGCTACGGGCCCCCTTAGTCTATTTTAGGCGTTTTGGGATTAATTGTTATCGCGTCTGGTGGTTAGGGTTCTATGAGCTCCTCGTTTATCCACCAAGCTTTTTTCTTTCCAGCTCTCTCGCCTGGATAATACTTTATTATCGGCTGGCCGAGCTGCTTTCTGGAACTCTTCATTATCCGCTTCAGCCTGTTTAATACTAGCCAACGGTTGGTTTTCAGGTATTCAGCAAGCTCTGGGGTTGTGGCACCCTTGTAGTGGATTAGGTAGTCTATTATCTTATGGTCCAGCTCGTCGAGACAGAAGGCATGGGGGTTGATTTTGCCCCTCTCGTAGGTGAGGAGTTCTAAGTCTGCGAGGTACTTTTTGATTTGGGAGAATTCCGTTTCAAGCTTTTCCAGCCTCTTTTCAATTTCAAGGATTTTGTCCGGTTTCGGCGTTCTTTGAAGTTTTTCAATTATAGCATCCCTTATGAAGTTGCTTCTTTCGCCTTCCGGAACCCTTAAAGCAAGCTCCTTGTAAACTTCTTCCGGGATTTTCACGGATATAACCCTCAACTCATCTGCCACTTTGCCCGCCTCAACCCTATGTTGGTTGCTTCATATTTCTTTGGGAAACTTTTTAAAAGCTAGGGTTTTCTAACCTTTACCCGGCCGTTGAATTGAAAGGTGTGTTTCATGGCCAAGAAAACCACGATTTCCATCATAAAATGTGACGTGGGCTCCCTAGCTGGACACCACGTGGTTCCGAAACCATTACTTGATATAGCGGATAGAAACCTCAAGAGGGCGAAGGAGGAGGAGTTGATAAACAGTTATTATGTTTTTAACGTTGGAGATGACCTGCAGCTTTTAATGGTGCATGAGAGAGGGGAATCAAACCCCGAGATTCATGAACTTGCTTGGGACACTTTTCAGGATGCTGCCCAAAAAGCTTTAAAGCTGAAGCTTTATGGAGCTGGACAAGACTTGCTCAAAAACGCCTTCAGCGGAAACATTCGGGGGCTTGGCCCCGGCGTTGCGGAAATGGAAATTGAAGAGCGCAAGTCCGAGCCTATAGTGGTTTTCGCGGCGGACAAGACTTCGGCTGGAAGCTTTAATCTACCGCTTTTCCGCATATTCGCAGATCCCATGAACACGGCTGGGCTAGTAATTGACCCCAATATGGCTGGGGGGTTCAAATTTGAGGTTGTGGACGCCCAGGAGGGGAAGAAGGTTGTCCTCAAATGCCCGGATGAAATGTATGAGCTTCTAGCTTTAATAGGAACGGTTGAGCGTTACATTGTTTCAAGGGTTTGGCGGGCAAGAGACGACTTAATATGCGCCTCCGGCAGCGTGACGAAACTTTCGCTGATCGCTGGGAAATATGTTGGGAAAGACGACCCTGTGATGATTGTTCGAGCCCAGCATGGACTGCCTGCCGTAGGCGAAATCCTTGCGCCTTTCATGCATACCTACCTCGTAGCTGGGTGGATGCGAGGAAGCCACTGGGGTCCAATAATGCCAGTTGGATTAAAGCATGCTCGTTGCACCGTTTTTGACGGACCCCCAAGGCTTGTAGCTTTAGGCTTCCAGGTTTCAGACGGAGCCATTGCGAGCGACGACGACGGCAATCCCATGATCGCAGACTTCTTCGACGACCCTGCCTTTGAACCTGCAAGGAGAGAAGCCATGACGCTTGCAGCCATGCTTAGACGAATGGGAGAGTTTGAACCAGCCCGATTGAGCGTTGAATCAATGGAATACACAACTCTGCCGCAAGTCATTGAGAAGCTTAAGGAAAGGTTTACGCCCATTTAGGCGACGTTGAAGCTCGCTGGATCTTGGCAAGCTCCTCACAACGGTTTTTCACAATTTCGTAGAGCCTCCTCCGAAGATTCTCTCCGTAAATCTTCCGCTCCCTGATTAGAGCGAACTTCTTAGCCAACTCCACGTCGCCCACACCCTTTTCGAGCCAAGCCTCAAAGTCTCCGCGATATAGGTGAAACTCTAAGGAGGCTTCGTCGATTTTTTGGATTATTTCACAGAACTCCATTAGGCTTGCTGCCGAAACGTTTAGGGGTTTTCCAACATCCACGTAAAAGTGGAAAGCCTTCTCCACGGGCAAATTCGCCATCATCTTTTCTGCTTTTTCGCCGTTGATTTCCGGCAAGCCTAAAGCTTCTTTTCCCTTCCTTGTTATAGCGTAGTATCCCTTGCCGAAGGTTTCGAGATAGCCCTTTTTAGTCAATCCTAGCATATGCATCATAACCGTTGGAAAACTTAAACCTATTTCAGAGGCAACCTCTATAGGTTTGACTGGTTTGCCAAGCATCCACACTGTTTCAAGAACTAGCTTCTTAACGGGTGACAAGCTCACTTTAACATCCTCAAGAGGCTTTATTTCTAACCTTGAGGCTTTTCAAGCTTTCGCCTCCGCGGTTTTATCGAAAGGCAAAGCCCAAGTAAAACTGAAGTTTGAAAGCCCACAAATACCCTTATAGAAGCAACCAGTCTAATACATGTGAAGGGTTAAACCTTGCCCGTGGAGAGGCTTTCAACCGGGGTGCCAGCCTTAGACAAGATGCTTGCAGGCGGTATACCTCGAGGCTTTTGCGTGGCTGTCACAGGCGAACCCGGCACCGGAAAAACAATTCTGTGCATACATTTCATAGCGCAGGGCATAGCCGAAGGGGATAAGTGCATTTACGTGACTACGGAGGAAAGCCGCGAGTCCATTATAACTCAGGCTGAACAGTTTGGATTCGACTTCGCTGGCGCCATAAGGGACGGCAAACTTGTTTTAGTTGACGCTTTAATGGGAACCGAGGACAAGTGGACTATTAAGGCTTTAACCGTTGAAGAGCTCGTAAACAAGGTTATTGAGGCGAAAAAGGCGCTTGGTTACGGGAGAGCCCGGCTGGTGATTGACTCGCTTTCGGCTTTCTGGCTTGACAAACCCGCCATGGCAAGGCGCCACTCTTACTTCGTGAAGAAGGTTTTGGCGAAGTGGGATTTCACCATCATGGCAACTTCGCAGTACGCCATAACAACATCGGAGGCCTTCGGCTGGGGCATAGAACACATTGCAGACGGCATAATAAGGTTTAGACGCTTCGTCCGAAACGGAGTTTTGAGACGCTACATTCTTGTGGAAAAAATGCGGCAAACACCCCACAGCCTTCAAATGCACGAGATAACCATTGAACACGGGAAGGGGCTGGTTATCCTTGGACCAGTGGAAGAACGAAAAGAGGACATAGCTCTCCCAAGAAGGGTTATGGAGAAAATCCTGAAGGCTGCAGAGAGGAGGGAGCTTGAGCAGCCTGAGCCTAGCCCGTGAACACTATTCTAAAGTCGAGGTTCAAAGGGAGATTGTAGACTTTTGCGTTGGAAGGTGGGTTGCAGCCCACTGCATAAACGAGGGTGGCGAACTTGTCTTCAGAAGGTATTTTAGGGGGAAACCTCTAGCGATTACCGGTACAAGCAGCATGCAAGAGCTTTTGGAGAAAATGGGGTTCCGAGTAAGGGCTGTTTATGCAACGGCTAACAAATACCGCTCGCTAAACAGAGCGGAAGACGCCCACACGCTTTCCAACATTGTTCGATGCACACCCACATGGGATGTTGACAGCACGCTTCAAAACTGGCAGAAAACCTTGAAGGTTGCAAAGCACATAACCATCTTCCTCGAACGGGAGGGCATACGCGAGTCCGTTTACGTGAAGTGGTCTGGAAACGGATGCCACATCCACATACACGAAGAGGCCTTTTCCAGCAAATCCTTAAGCAGAGTGCATCCGCTGGACTTAGCCTACGCCATTGTGGAATACGTAAACCTGAATGTTCTGCCAGAAATCTCTCAAGTTGAAGGCGTACATGTCGAAAACAGGATGGATGCTGGAAGAGTTTTCACATGTCCATTAAGCCTACACCGGGAACTGGACGTGGTTTGTGTTTGTTTAAAGCCAGACGAGCTTGACAATTTCTCGCCAGAATGGATTCAGCCTAACAGTTTTAGGCATAACCCCGACTGGCGAAGGTTTAGGGAGGGTGAAGCAGATAAACTGGCCCTAAAGGCCTACGAAGTTGTGGGCGGCTATCCAACATCCAAGGCTGGAAGGCGAAGGCGAAAGAAAAGCTTCGACCAGCAGATAATCGAGTGGCTGCAAAAAGAGTGAAGGGCTTGTCTGCGAAAACGTAAATAAGCGCGAGGCCCAGAGTAAACGAAGACTGGCGAAAAACGATGAAAATGGCTGTGCTTGTCTACGAGTTTCCGCCTAAAATTGTAGGCGGCCTAGGTACTTACGCCGCGGAGATCACCAGAAGATTCGTTTTAATGGACCACGATGTGACGGTTTTCACTATGAACGACGATGAGGGCAGCCTTCCAACAAGGGAGATTTGGCGGGGCATCGAAATCCACAGACCACTGCACATTGACATTTCGGATTCCCTGCCAGACGTAGTGGCTGAAGACGTTAAAAAGTGGGGGAGGGGCATCCAGCTCTTCTCAAAGATCCTTGTCTACAACTATTTGAGCGCCTCGAAGCTTGTCAACGAGCTCATAGCCAAGGAAGGCTTTAAGTTTGACGTTGTAATAGCCCACGATTGGCTTTCAGTTATAGCTGGAATAACTATCAAGAAGGAAACGGGTTTACCGCTGGTTTTCCATGTTCACTCCACGGAGAAGGGGAGAACCCTTGGAAACGGTTCAGAAGTCGTCAGCAACATCGAGCTTCGAGGAGCCCAAATCGCAGACATGGTTATAACGGTTTCATACGCCATGAAAGACGAACTGATAAAGCTTGGCTTCCCGAAAGACAAGATTGAGGTTTGCTATAACGGCGTTGACCCCCAAAAGTACGACCCCCAAACAGTCAGCAAGGACCAGGTAACCCGCCTAAGGGAGTTTTACGGCATAAAACCAGAAGAACCCATGATTCTATTTATTGGAAGACTTGTGGGCGTTAAGGGTGTTGACAAGCTTGTGATGGCCATGCCTTATGTGTTGCAGAAGATTTCGAACGCCAAACTTGTAATAGTGGGCTTAGGTGACCTCCAAGACTACTTAGTCAACTTGGTGAAGATGATGAAGCTTCAAGATGCCGTGAAGTTTAACTTCCAGTTCCTATCGGAGGAGGAGCGCATCCTCCACTATGCGGCATGTGACGTGGCTGTTTTCCCAAGCCTCTACGAACCCTTCGGAATAGTTGCGCTTGAAGCCATGAGCATGGAGCGCCCGGTGGTTGTGGGCGCCGCCGGCGTCAGCGGAATGCGAGAAATAGTGATCCCATGCGGCGAAGAACAGTGCGGGTTCCACATAAACCCAAACAACCCAGCGGATATAGCTTGGGGCATCCTAAGCGCCCTCGAAAGCCCTGAAAAGAAGCAGTGGCTCGGCAAAAACGGCCGACGCCGAGTCTTAAACGAGTTTACATGGGACAAGATAGCCGAGAAAACCATTGAGCTTTACGAACAGGTGATAAAAAGGTAAATGGACGCCGCTTTAAGGAGAAGAGTTGCAAGGGAAGCCGCCAACATCCTCTACCTAGGAATTGAAAAAGAATATAGACAGGCGAAGCTTAGGGCTGCTGAAACCCTAGGCTTGAACGTTTTACCCACAAACCTCGAGGTTGCGATGGAGCTTAACAAAATAGCCGAAGAAAACGAGGGCGCTGCACGTCTGGAACGCCTCGTCCAAATGAGGAGGGAAGCCTTAAGAGTCATGAGAATTCTCGAGAAATATAATCCAGTACTTGTGGGCAGCGTCTGGAGGGGGACAATCCACCATAGAAGCGACATAGACATAAACGTTTACAGCGACAACCCCCAAGAGGTCTTAGATGCACTTGCAGAGTCCGGCGTCAAAATACTGGAAAAGGGTTGGGTGAAATTGTCCAAGGAAGGCATGTGGATAGAGGCTTACCGCATACTGGCAGATTTAGACTCAAACTTTACCACGGAAATAACCGTCAGAAACCCCTCAGAATACGGGAAAAAGGAACGCTGTGAGGTATACGGTGACACGGTCTCCGGGCTTAACATTCAAGAGTTGGAAAGAGTGCTCTTGAAAAATCCAACCCAAAGGTTTACCCCTTTCTAGACAAGCCTAACCATTATTAGCGTTTAAATAGGAGAAAACCTAATCTAACAATAAGAAGGTAGCCATGTGGAATTCGACAAGGAAACCTTCAAGAAGCTTTTCCCAAACCTAGCTAGAGAAATGGAGCTAGATGAAAACAAGGTTTCAATAAAATCCATACGGATGGACACGGAAGAAGGGGAAAGGGTAGCTTCTAGGAAAAGGAGGAACAGGGTCGACCCCTTCGCCAACTACGACCCAGACGTCATCGACTTTATACGCCGATGCGATACAGAGGAACAAGCTGAAGAAATAATAGCATACATGGAGAAGCGCGGCGAAATAAGCGGGGAATACGCCGCCCAACTTAGAAAACAGCTGAAAGAGAAGGGTGTAAGAAGCTTCGGCCCCAAAAAAGAAGAAAACTATTACCTAAAAAGGGCTGGGCTAATCTAAATCTGCTCTTGAGGCACGTTTTCCGGCGCATAACCCGTATAATATTTTAAGCCATACTTTTGCAGCTTTCGAACAACGTGAGGATATAGGATAAGCTCTTCAATTTCAACTTCCTTCGCCAGTTCCGGGCTTATTTGGCTCAGCCTCTGCAAGAGGGACTCCAGGCTTTTCTTTGTGGAGAATGAAGCCATCACAGAGGGGTGGCAGCTAACTCCCGCCTCCATAAGCTTTTCTAAGGCTTTGAGTTGAAGTTCAAATCCCTCTGGTTTGGCGCCCGTCAATACCGCAAATTCTTCTTTGCTACATCCTTTAAGGGAAACCCTAACGTGGATAAACCTATATCTCGCAAGGTTTTCGGCGTAGCCTTCAACGTAGGCTATAGGTATGCCGTTTGTTTCGAGAATAAACCTGCACCCTTTTCCTTCCAGACTTTCAAGGACTGCTAGCAAGTGCTCCTTTCCAATGGTTGGCTCTCCCCCGCTGATTCTAAGAAGGTTTAGACGGCATTTTCTCGCAAGGGAAAGCAGTTTCTCGGCAACCTGTCTCGGAGTGTAGAAACTGCCCACATCCGCTGGACGGTTGGCGACAGCATCCGAAACCCAGCAGAAACGGCAGACTAAACCGCATCCAACACAGTCAGCCGTTACTATGCCACCATACCACCTTGCAGGTCTTACACGGTAATATTTTCTCTCTAGCCCCTCTGGACCTGGACGGGTGACTAGTTTCTCAATGGCAATGTGCCTTTTAACGGGGTCATAATGGGGCAAGGTAAACATGTCCTTCAGCAGCCGTTCTCCAAGCCTATTCTCGCGGCGAAGGGTTTTAAGTTGTCGCTTTAAACGATTTTAATGGGCTGAGCTATGCTATTGAAGGCTGGAGACGTCCTAAGCAACCTTGAAATCTCAAGAATTTTCAACGTTTGTACGAGGAGGGGCATAAGGTACTGTGGAAACTTAAAAACTGGTGTTAGATACGTTGTCCTAATAACGGTTTTAGACAAAACTCCGGAGGAAAGCCTCGAAAACCCCTACAGAGACAGGTTTGAGGGTGATCTTCTCATGTACACTGGGGAGGGACGTGTTGGAGACCAGCAGATGATTAGGGGGAATCTTGTCCTAAAAATGCAGATGGAGAGAGGTTTTCCAGTTTACGTTTTCGAGAAGAAGTCTCCGGGTAGATACATGTTCCTGGGAAGGTTTAATGTTAAAGGCTTTCGTATGGAACAGCAGCCAGATGTCAGAGGGGAAACGCGGAAAGTTTTCGTCTTCATGCTCAGGAAAACTGCGGACTTGATTCCACTATCCAATCGGAACACGACGAGTCTCCCGAAACTGTAAAAGCAAATAAATAGGTCTGTAAATTATTTTAAAAGCCAGACATCGGAATTTGGAGGAGAACCTTTGGAAAGGAAATCTTTGATGCTCGCAGTTTGGATTGCGTTCTCTTTAATTTTGGCTTTAAACATGATTTGGGTGAAAAACATTAAGGCACAGGACGTGTATACCATTGAATGGGTAAACCATAAAGTGGAGGTTCTATACGACGGCAGCATCCTAGTAAACGACACGATAAAGGTGGCGGGCACACCAAGCAGTTTTTTGATCGGCTTACCCTACAGGTATGGCGCCCAAGTCCTAAAATGCGTTGCCTATCCGTCCTCTAACCCCACGCTGAGATACGCCGTTTCAACTGGTGTGCCGCTGGACGAACATATGGGCTTTTACGGCGTAAACGTGAGCCTTAACCCAACCCCTGAAAACGGGATTCTCAGCGTCTATTTCGTGTTATCAAACAACCTCATCAAGCAGGACGCCCAAAACACAAGCCTTTTCACCGTAGACTTTCCAGCCTATCCAAGCTTCACAGTGAAGGCTTCCTCATGCAACGCTTCCCTTGCCCTGCCAACAGATGCAAAATACGTTTCCGGAACGGTTTCCTCATTCAACTATGCGGTCTGCGTGGAACTGCAACCTTTCACATACAAAGAGGCAAACGTAACCTTTCTCTTAACCACTGGGGAGATTCAGCCTTTCACAGTTGAAGAGCTTAAGCGGGAGATAGCCGTGACTGCAAACGGCGAGTTAAAGGTCTCAGACAGCTACTACATTATAAACCAGTCGCCTAAAGAACTATCGTCCGTAGAAATTGCCCTTATGTCAAACGCCTCCGACGTGATCGTTGAGGACGAGTTTGGAAGGAAAGGTAAAACGCCGGAAATGATAGAGAAGCCTATAGGCAAATTTTACAGGGTGGAGTTAACCTTCGCCGGGAGAACTCTATCCCTAAAGAGCGGGGAAGCTGCAAGGTTCATAGTTAAATACAGGATTCCAAGCAGCTTCATCGTTAGAAGCGGTAAAAACAGCGAAATCAGCCTCCAAATGTTTCAAAACATCCGATACTACGTCAAGAATGTGAAGGTAACTTTCACTTTCCCAGAGGGGGCCAAAGTTGTTGACTTAAAGCTTAATGGCACCTCAACCGACGTTGTTTATGGAACTTCTAGGGAGGTTTTCATGGAAAGGGCGATGATGCAGACAAATGGAGTTTTCCTGCTAGACAGCCTGGAGGCTAAAGTCTCCTACACGTACAGCCTTCTTTGGCTTTCTTTCCGCCCAACTATATGGGCTTGGGCTCTGGCAACATTCACATGCACGGTTATAGCTGTCTGGAAGAAGCTCCACGCTCCACCAGTTGCCGCCGCCATTGAAGTCCCCACAGTGGCTGTGAAGTTGACCGCTGAAACTTTTCGGTCTTTCGTAAACGCCTACGAGGAGAAAATGAAAATTGTGGCTGAATTGAAGTCCTTGGAGGTCGCTGTTAGCAAGGGCAGGATACCGAGACAGAAGTATAAGGTTCAAAGGAAGACCTTAGAGACTCGTCTTGCAAGTCTTGAACGAAGCTTAAGCGAGCTCAAGCTGAAAATCCGGTCCGCTGGCGGACGCTACGCGGATTTGATGCACCAACTGGAGGTGGCAGAAACAGAATTCAACGAGGTTGAGGGGGATATTCGAAGCATAGAAGCTCGCCACAGAAGAGGCGAATTAACCTTGGAGGCTTATCGAAGGCTTATCGGAGAATATCAACGCAGAAGGGAGAAGGCTGAAACCACAATTAACGGAATTCTGTTAAGGCTACGTGAAGAAGCCCACTAGCAAACCTAAAGGTTTTTATTTAACCCATTTGACTTGAATGAAATCTAGCTGGAAAGGAGGAGGAAAATTGGTTAAAATAGTGGTTGACAATCACAAGTGCACCGGATGTGGAACATGCGTTGACACATGCCCAGTCGGCGTCTACGAGATAAAAGAGGGCAAATCTGTCCCCGTTAAAGTGGAAGAATGTCTAGTTTGCAGAGCATGCGAAGCCCAGTGTCCAGAGGGAGCCATCCAAGTAATCGAGTAACACCAACTACTTCCTCTTATTCTTTAAGAGCTCGCTGTAGGTCCTCCAAACTTTTCTGCAAAAACTGCCCAACAGACATGTCTCGCCTCTTCACCAACTTTTTGATAGCCTTATCCACACCTGTTGCATATTGCACAGCTTTTTTCGGCCTATAAACTATTTTGGATGGCAGCCCAATTTTTTCAGCAGTTTTTCTCAACACAATTTTTCGGAGAAGATCGTCTTTAGAAGCTATTCTAAGGTTCAGCGGAATACTTAAAGCGAACATTACCAGCGGAATGGAAGCAAAAGGCAGACGGAGCTCAACGTTATGGAAGCTGCAAATTTTAAAGTCCCTTTCAAAGTTTTCCTCATGCATCTTCATGATGTCTGATGTTATGGCTTTCAAAGCCTGTTCCTCGCCGAAACGCGTGTAAATGGTTAGGTAGCGCCTGTATCCTCCGAAAAGTTCGTCTGCACCCTGACCGGTCAAAAACACTTTAAATCCGAGCTCCGCCGCTTTTTCAGCCGTCCAGTAGAGAGGTGTGGCGATGCTTGTTTTAAGCGGTTCTGAAGTTTCAATGCACCATAAGACTTTGGGAAGAACATGCTCCAAGTCTTCTTCGCGGTAAAGAAACTTGTAGATCGGCAAACCAAGCATCCGGGCAGCTTCTTCGGCCTGCAGTGTCTCGGACCGGTTTTCAAGACTTACGTGGATTAAATGCACTTTAACCCCGGCTTTTTCTGCAAGAAAGGCGACCAAGCTGCTGTCCAAGCCTCCTGAAAAAGCCACCGCAGCCCTATCTAAGCCGGCTGTTCTCTCAAACATTGACTGCCACAACAATTTTTCAAGCTCTTTTACAGCCTCCCCTAAAGGCTTGGGTTGAACCTTACCATCAAAAGCCTTAACGGTTTTAGTTTGGAAGCCGTTCCGGTTAGCGATTAACAAGTGCCCAGGCGGCAGAGACTTTGCCTCATCAATGCCTACTTTCCATAGGGCTTTACGTTCGGAGGCCAAAGCCAAAAAGCCGCCTTCGTCCCCGTAGTAGAGAGGGTATAAGCCTAACGGGTCTCTGCCAGCCACAAGCTTCCCGTCAGCGGCTAGAATGAAAGCATAACACCCGTCAAGCTTTTTGATTAAATATTCAGCCAAGCTTAGGCCGTCTGCCTGAAGCCCGCTTGGAAAGGCTTCCTCCAAAGATTTCACTGGAGGATTGTAGATTCTGCCATCAAAAAGGAGAATTGATTTCCCAAACTTTGCCATTTGAGGCTTGTCTGTAGCGAAAACTTTTACGAAAACTTGTCCAAGAGCCGTTTGAGCCCTTAACTCACTGGTCGAAAGTGTCTCTAGGGAGGAGTCCACAGCCACGTCATTTGGGGTTGCTATGCAATAGGCGTCGGCGACGCCGTGTGCCAGCACATTGAGCATGGAAACTATTTTAGAGATGGCGTTTCCACCCTTTCTGTCTAGGAAAGCGGCGACGGCCTTCATGCAACCGCCTTTTAGGCAACCGTCAACAATATTTTAGGGTTTAGGCATTTAAACAAAACCCATGCCTAGAAAGGGCATATGCCCCTCTGGGTGAATGAACTTGCAAAGAGGCCTTAAACTCGTCAGTTTCGATGTTTGGGACACTCTTCTTTCCGTGGGAGCTTTTTACCGAGACATATCCTCCGAACTTTCAAAAATGCTTGAGGAGGAGCCTACACTTTTAGAAAACAAGCTCATGGAAGGATACCGTAAAGTTAGAGCCCTTAGAAGGGCTGGAAAGTTCAGCGACTCCGAAATTGTGCCGGCAACCCTAAATATTATGGCTGAATTCCTCGGAGTAGAACCGGAAACCATTGAATTGGCGGTTTGGAGCGTTGCGGAGAAAGCTGAGCCGAAACAGTACTTGCTAGACGGTGTTGTGGAGGTTGCCCGCCAACTGAAAGAGTTGGGGCTTACGGTTGTGGTTGTTGGAAACGTAGTTTTCTGGCCTGGAAAGGTCAACAGGGTTCTGCTTGAAAGGGCTGGTTTGGCGAAGTTTATTGACGCCCAGTTTTACGCTGATGAGGTCGGGGTTTCAAAACCTAAGCCGGAAATCTTCATGAAAGCTCTTTCAAGTTTTAATTTTGAACCTGGGGAAGCTCTTCACGTGGGCGACAGCCTATTTGAAGATCTTGTCGGCGCTGTGCTTACTCACTTGAACGCTGTCCTGGTCGACAAAAATGTGGGTGGTGTCGTTAAGCTTTCAAGCTGGAACGCCTACATAATCCCGGACCTCAGGCTTCTGGTGCAGGTTGTACAGGAACTGGAAAAGCATTAATCCGGATCCCGTCTATCTTCTAGGGAGGGGAACTGTTTGCCCATTCTTCCAATTGACACTGGGCGTTATGGAACATCTGAAATGAGGCGTATTTTCGAGGAGGAAAACCGTGTTCAGAAGATGTTGGACGTGGAAGCTGCCCTTGCATGGGCACATGCTGAGGTGGGCAACATACCTGTGGAAGACGCTGAACGCATCATGGCTACGGCTTCGCTTAAACACGTTAAGCTTGAACGGATTAAGGAGATTGAAAAGGAGATCAAGCACGATGTCGTGGCGCTTGTAAGGGCGCTGGCTGAAGCATGCGGCCCCAGTGGGGCTTACGTGCATTTGGGCGCCACAAGCTATGATATTGTTGACACGGCAACAGCCCTCCAGCTTAAAGAAGCTTTAGACATCATTGAAATGCGGCTTAACGATTTTGAACGGGTTTTGATGGAGAAGGCGTTGCGGTACAAGGAGACGATTATGATTGGGCGAACCCATGGGCAGCACGCCCTACCAATAACCCTTGGGTTCAAGTTCGCCGTGTGGATGAGGGAGATATCCCGCCACATCCAGAGGCTTAGACAATGCCGCGAACGCATACTTGTGGGGAAAATGAGCGGAGCCGTTGGCACCCAAGCCGGACTGGGCGAGAAGGCCATGAAAATCCAAGAACTCGTAATGCAAAGGCTCGGCTTAAAACCAGCTGACATATCCACCCAAATAGTGCAGCGAGACCGCCACGCCGAGCTAATATGCCTCTTGGCTTTGATTGCCACAAGCCTCGAAAACTTCGCCACGGAGATCCGTGAACTGCAGAGACCCGAGATAGGTGAGTTGGCTGAGCCTTTCGAGGCTGAAAGGCAAGTTGGCAGCTCCACCATGCCCCATAAGCGGAACCCGGAAATATGCGAGCGCATATGCGGTTTAGCCCGAATAGTCAGAAGCCTAACTATACCAGCCTTAGAGAACATTGTGACTTGGCATGAAAGAGACTTAACGCAGTCTTCAGCCGAGCGTTTCGTTATTCCAGAGGCTTGCATACTAGTGGATTACATGTTGGCTTTAATGACGAATGTTGTGGCAAACTTGTACGTGAACGAGGAGCGCATGCGCCAAAACATAGAGCTAACGCAGGGGCGCTCCATGTCAGAAGCCGTCATGATAGCCCTAACAAGAAAAGGTGTAAGCCGCCAAGAAGCCCACGAGCTGCTGAGGAAACTGACGATTAAGAGCGAGGTGGAGAAGCGTCCATTCAAAGAGGTCTTGCTGGAAGATAAAACGGTAAGAGCGAAATTAAGTGAAAAAGAAATAGACGAAGCCTTAAACCCCAGAAACTATCTTGGAACAGCACTGGAACAAGTTGAGCTCATGGTTGAAAAGACAAAGCAAGAACGCAAAAACAGAGGATTAACCAACTAGCCTTCACGTTCTATACCCGCCGAAGATTTGCACAAGGAATACTATGTAAAGAGAAGCTAAAAGCAAGCCCTCCTTCCAGCTTAACCTTTTGCTTGAAAGAAGATACCACAAAAATAGGCGGGCGCGCGCTTCTTAATTTTTGCACTCCAAATGAAAAGAAAAAGGAATATTGGGCTTAGGTGGCTAGGCTGTTTGCGTCCCGATTTTTTCCGGTGATGGTGGTGGCGGCAGTACGGCTGGAAGCTCTGGAAGTTTTTCTTTGATTTTTTGTTCGGCTACTGCTGCCGCTTCTGTAAGTATTCTTTGGGCATCTTCGTTTGCCGCTTCAAAGTTTAGGGTTAAGCCTGTTGTCTGTCCAGCCTCTATTATTATTCCACTTAGCAGGTCGCCTATTGCGCCCAGTTCCTGATCAACCTCGGGCATAACGCTTGAGAGCCCAGTTCTTATGGACTTTAGAACGCTTACGGCTGGCGCCAAAGTTGTTAGGACATCTCCGAGCTCCGTAACCGTTCGAAGTCTTAAAACTATCTGCTCGAGAGCGAGCCTAGCGTTCATTATCATTTTTTCCATTTTTCTTATTTCAGCTAATTCATTTGCTAAAACCTTTGCACGCTCCATGTCATGCTTTGAATAAGCCTCAACAATTTTTGCGAACATCGACTTGTCTCTTTGACTGAACCTCTCGTTGGCTTGGTCAAGCTTGTTTATCTGCAGCTCAATGCGTCTCGCAGCCATGTCAAGCCTAGGCTTCAACGGAGGCGGTGGCCTAACAGTCTCCTTTATACGCGTGGTTAAGGGTTGATCAGCATGCTTCCCTTCCCATCTCTTAACAAACTTTTCTGACATATTACCATCCTCAAACCAGTAGGGTGAGTGTATTATTATTACGCATTGTTAATACGCATAAAATATGCAAGAATATACAACAATGTTAGACCATTTTTAAAGTTTTATTTTTTCATTTAAAGACTAGTTTTGGCTTTTCGAGAAATGAACATTAACTTGTAAGGTTAAATCTAAGAGAAGGCTTTTAAGAAGCCTACATAGGCTGGTTTAAAATGTCTGGAAGGTCTAAAATCTTAGTGTTGATAGCACTCCTAGGGTTTATAGCAGGTATCATAGCCGACTTAACAGCTGAATATGTGTTTCCGAAGCTTTTAGAAATTTTTCCTGAAATCCTTAAGGTTAGGTTTATCCTCTCGGGGCTTGTTGGAGCAGTTCTTGCAATAATCCTAACGGTGATATGGGCATATGCCACATCAAAGGAAGTCTAGATAAACTTGTAGTTTTGCGGTGGGAAAATGGGCGAAAATTTGGTATCTCAGCAATCACAACATGCATAGCATACTGGAACGTCCTTATAGACCCGGTGGTTTTTAGCGATGTGGAGAGTAGGGTTCTTCTTTCATGAAATGGCTTTTGGATTGCTTTCGATTTTTCTCCCATTATACGTTGTCAGCATTGGTGGCCCTAGCTCCCTAATTTATGTAGGGTTGATGACGTCATCCGCTACCCTATTAGCTATTCCAGCGTCCTTTTTCTGGGGCTATATTTGCGACAAAAGGGGTAAGTATAAATTTTACATCCTAATCTCGTTCTTAACATCTTCAGCACTGTTATACTTTTTCACCTTCACCAATGATATAAGGTGGCTTATAATTCTCTATGGGGCCATGGCTGTATTTCATACAGCGCATGAACCGCCCAAAAACGTTTTGATAGCCGAACTTTACACGCGTGAAGAGTGGGAGAAATCATTCGCTGTTTACGAATGGTTTACTGAAATGGGCTGGCTCATAGGGCTAATTCTAGGAGTGTTTATCTCTCTTGCAGGCTTTAATTCGAGGGCGACCTTCCTAATATGCAGCAGTTTAAACCTTTTGGCGTTTGTTCTGTCCTTATTTTTTGTTTCTGACCCGCCTTTGATTATTGAGCGGGGACTGGTGCGCATAGAGAAAAGCGTGGACTTCACTTTTAAAGGCGCAACCATAGCTTTAAAGGCGTTAGATGGACTTCGTGTCTCCAAAAGCCTAGCGGAAGAGAACCTCGCCTTTTTCTGTGGCGGACTTGTGCTTTTCACGTTTGCCACAAGCATGCTGTTTACGCCGTTACCCATATTTCTAGCTCAAAACCTGCGCCTAGCCACAAGCATGGTTTACGCCCTCTACGTTTTGAATTCAAGTGCGAGTGCGATAGGCTATTTCTTTGCGAGCAGAAACATTGCTGAAGCACTTGATGGAAGAAAACGTCTGCAAAAGGTTGTATTGTTTAGAAGCGGATTGGTCTTTCTACTAGCGACCTTCACCATTATAGACGTTCAGAAAACTGTTATGGTTGCCTCAGTTCTAGCATTAATGGGTTTTGCATACGCTCTCTACCACGTTTACGCCCTCTCCCTCTCAATGGAGCTTATCCCAGCTGGAAAGGCAGGCCTATTTGACGCCCTAACGGGTTTAGGCAGCGCTTTAGGAGCCTATTTAGGTCCATTCATTGCCCAAGCATTCAGTTTTGCATACGTGTTCACTTTTTCTGGAGCAATGTTCCTCTTGGCTTATGTTTTCTTCAAGGCTTCCTAACATCGGCAGAAGACCAATAAACCATGCAGCAGCCCATAAGTTGAGGGGAAAAACTTTTAGGTGTGTGCCTCTTGAACGCGTTTTTGGAGCTAAAAGGCTTTAGCTCCGTTTAGGGTGATGGAGGCGATGCATATGCCCAAGAAGGGAAAGAAGACGGTTGAGGAAAAGAAGACTGAAGAGGCGAAAAGTGGAGAAAGCAAAACCACATGTAGTCAATAATTTCCGCAGGAAAATGTGCATTACATTCAAGCCTCCACCACTTTTTTGTTGTTTAATATTCTGTTAGGGCTTTTTGCTTCCACTCCTCTTTTTCTTCGAGTTTTTCCCACGTTTCCTTTTTCACAAAGCCGCCTACTTGCTCTTTTATTTTCTTTGCCAGTTTAGGTCCTATGAGCGGCAGGTTTATTAAGTCTTCAATTTTGGCGTGTTTTAAGTCTTCTATCGTCTTGTATCCGGCGTTGTATAGTATGCGGCCGCGCACTCTGCCTACGCCTTCAAGGCGGACTATTGGCAGAAGCTCTTTCTTGACGCCTTTTTCTACGCGTTCCATGAGTTCGCTGGCTAGGGGTGGGATTTCCTTGTTGCCGAAGAGTACTGCCAACTCGTGGGTAGCGTACAACAGCCATTTGGCATTTTCAATGGTGCGGTAGAGGTCGCCGGGCTGCACTCGGAACTTTTCAATTATTTCGTCTTCGCTGGCTTCTTCAATCCAAGCCTTTAAAACCGTGGCTGTTTTCACCTCGCCTAAAAACTGTTCGTAGCCGAGGCGGTCCTCCCACTCGTCTGGAACAGGAACCATGAACTCTTCCCGATGTTCTTCTAAGAAAACAGCCACCTTGTCCAGTTCGCTTGTGTAAGGTCTTAAGATTGGACCCATGTCCGGGGTGTGGCAGACCATGTGTAGGAGGCTGAACTCTGTCAAGAGTGGAGGCTTCTGCCTTAGGGCATCGCGGATTATGACGGCTGAAACAGGGTCTATGTAGAGTTCGCTCACTCGTTTACCGAACCTCGTGGCGTTAATGTTGGTGCCGCTGACGTCTATCATCTCCTCGTCGTAGAGGAACTTGAGGATTTTGGCGATCATGCCTTTAATAGCCGCCACATCATACTGGTAGGCGTAGAAGGTTTTGCCGAAAAACTCGTATATGCCGGCTTCGGTGTGAGCGTAGTCCGCCGCGATTGTGGCTAAAACGTGGCTGCGTAGAACCCGCTCCACTGCAAGCCTAGACCAGATACGCTCAGGCTTGGCTAAAACATAGCTTTCCATCAAGTAGTCGGCTTCGTCGGCTGTCCGCGCCACAATTAAGGCTTCGCCTATTTTGTCGTACTTTGGCCTGCCAGCCCTACCGCACATCTGCTTGTACTCTAAAACGCTTATGGGGTAATAGCCGTACCCAGGCTCATAACGCCTATAATCGTATATTATGACTGTTCTGGCCGGCAGGTTTACACCGAAAGCCAGTGTGGGAGTGGCGGTCAAAACTTTTATTTTGCCTTCGCGGAAAGCATCCTCAATTATTTTCCTGTGTTCGCCTCCCAAGCCAGCGTGGTGGAAAGCAACCCCGCGTTTAACCAGTTCGGCTAGGAGCTCGCTTATCCTCGTCTTTTCACCAGCACCCAAAATTCGCTCCGCTTCCCGCTCCAAAGCCCTTTTAGCCGGCTTAGAAAGCACCTCCTCTATTTTCTTAGCCGCCTTCTTGGCCAAAGCCACAGCGCTTTTCCTGGTTGCCGCAAAAATTAAGGCTTGTCCGCCAGTCTTAACCGTGTGCAGAGCCAAGTTTATGGCGGGGTTCTTAACCTCCTTATCTATTTTCCTAGCGTCCCCGTCTCTAAACTGGATTTCGTTGTGGAGCAACACCCCCTCTTTTAGGGGTATGGGACGCCAGTCGGTTGTCACGTAGCCAGCCCTAAGCCAACCGGCGATCTCCTCCACATTGTTTATGGTGGCGCTTAAAGCCAAAATTTGAATGTCTGGGTTTGTCTGCATAAGCCGGGCTAAAACAACCTCCAATGTGGGGCCGCGGTCCACCTCGTTCAGCAAGTGCACCTCGTCCGCCACCACGAGGCTTACCTCGTCCAGCCAGTGGGCTTTATGCCTCAAAAGCGAGTCCACCTTCTCGTTGGTTGCCACAATTATGTCGTAGCGTTCCAGCCACGGATCTGAACTGTCATAGTCGCCCGTGGAGATCCCAACGCTAACCCTACGCCCATCCGGCTTAGTTATGGCAGAATACTTCCTAAACTCCTCATATTTCTCGTTAGCCAAAGCCCTTAAAGGCGTCAAATACAGGACTTTGCCGTCCCTTTCGAGAGCATGCTTAAGCGCACAAAGCTCAGCTATCAAAGTCTTGCCGGAAGCCGTTGGACTAGCCAAAACAAGATTCCGCCCCTCCAAAACCCCAGCCTTAATGGCTTCCACCTGGGGCGGGTAAAGCTCAACAATCCCGCTTTTAATTAGAATTTCCTTAACAGCCTCTGGAACCGGAAGATCTGCAATCTTCACCTATATGCGCCCATCACCGTTTCTACTGCAGAATAACGTGAAGCCTATTTAAAACATTGCGCAGACTGTTAAATCCTTCTTCAAAAAGCCTTTCCAGCCAGAAAACTATAGGGGGAGAGGCACTTTAGGCTTTTTCAAACCAAAGTAGTGTTTTTCTGAAACAGGCCACAAAATGAAGTTTGCATTTAACAGCGTCAAATAGGTTTTTCTACAAGCTTAAACGTATTTAGGGTTTGGGATAGCCAAAAGGACTTGAATAGTTATGGTGGAGAACGTCCGAGAACTCTTAAAGGCTCATGAAGGATTAAAGCGTGAAGTCTACCTGGACATTGAAAACTCAAGTTTTGTGCCGCCCGACGTTTTGGAGGCTATGCTTCCATACTTTAACGAACGGGCATACGGCAATCCAACACTTACCCACAAACCGGGGTGGGAAGCTTTTGAAGCCATAATGGAGTCAGCTCAAAAAATCGCGGGCTACTTGGGCTGCAAAAACCTAGAAGAGGTTAACTTCACTCCGGGTGAAACGGAAGCCAACAATTTGGCGCTGCTTGGCGCAACCCTCAATATGCGGGGTAAAGGTGGGAAAATCGTGGTTTCCGAGATTGAGCCGCTAAGCGTCATCCACGTGGCTGAAATGCTCGCTAAAAATGGCTTTTCAGTGGTGAAAGTGCCGGTGGACGGCGAGGGCTTCGTAAACCTAGAAAAGCTTAAGGAAACCGTTGACCGCGAAACAGTCCTTGCAAGCTTCTCAGTGGTGAACCATGAAATTGGAACAATACAACCCATAAGAGAGATAGCTGAAATAGTTAGAGACAAAAATCCAAACGCTATAATCCACACAGATGCCTCCGACGCTTATGGAAAAATCCCATTCAAAGTGCGGGAAAGCGGTGTTGACATGGCGACCATAAGCAGCTACAAGATACTGGGGCCCCGCGGGGTGGGTGCCCTATATGTTAGGGAAGGCGTAAACATTGAAAGGATACTGGAGGGGCAAATAGGCACTCAGAAGCTTTGGCCCGGGGTTGAAAACACGCCTTTGATTGTTGGCTTTGCTAAAGCCTCCGAGTTAATGTTTGAAAAGTTTGAGGAAAACGTTCAACACATGCGGAGGCTCCGCGACAAACTCATCGAAGGCATAACGGCCACGATTCCAGAAGTTAGGCTTAACGGGCCAAGAGGCGAGAAAAGGGCGCCAGACAACGTTAACATAAGCTTTTTACGCTGTGAAGGTGAAGCCCTAACCATCGAGCTAAGCCTGAACGGAGTGTATGTTTCAAGTGGAAGCGCCTGCACGAGACGCTTACTCCAACCAAGCCACGTGTTAGTAGCTATAGGGAGACGCTTCGAGGAGGCCCACGGCAGCATCCTCATGAAGGTAACCCGCGTACACAAGGAGGAAGACGTAGACTATGTGTTAGAGGTTTTGCCGAAAGCCGTTGAAAGGCTTAGGGGTATAACAGGTTCAACGGTTGTGGAATAGTATGTCACGTGTGCCCTTACCCTACAGCCAAAAAATCCTAGAACTATTTAGGAATCCCAAAAACCTTGGGAGGATGGAGGACGCCACGGTTTCAGCTGTGGCGGGCAACCCTCAATGCGGCGACATGATAACCTTCTACTTGAAAATCAACGACCAAGACGTGATTGAAAGGGCAACCTTCGAAAGTTATGGGTGTGCCGCCAACATTGCCACGTCAAGCATTCTAACTGAAAAGGTGAGGGGGATGAATCTTGAGAACGCTTGGAAAATCAGCTGGAAAAGCCTCGCCGAGGAGTTGGGAGGACTTCCAGCTGTAAAGTTTCACTGCGGAGTGCTGGCTGTTGGAGCTTTAAGACGGGCCATCCGGGCATACTACAAAATGAAAGGGCAAAAGCCTGAATGGCTTCCGGAAGAGTTAACCTTCGAGGAGAAACAAGCACTGGAAGAGGAGGAGCTGGCTAGGATTCTGGCTAAGAAGATGAAGTTGGCGGAAGAAGGCAGCAAAAATGTTTGACCCATACAAGGTTAGGGAAGACTTCCCCATACTGAAAAGGAAGATAAACAATCATCCGCTCATATACTTTGACAACGCAGCAACGTCTCAAAAGCCGAGACAGGTCATCGAAGCTTTGAAGGATTTTTATGAGAGGCGCAACGCAAACGTACACAGGGCAGTGCACACGCTTTCGCTGGAAGCCACAGAACTCTACGAGGAAGCCCACGAGGAAGCCGCCAAATTCATAGGCGCCGAAAGTATTGAAGAAATAGTCTTCGTAAGAGGCACAACGGAAGCCATAAACCTAGTTGCCTACTCATGGGGGCTTCACAACCTCAAACCGGGAGACGAAGTCCTCGTCACGCTCATGGAACACCATAGCAACATAGTTCCATGGGAAATCCTCTCAAGGATAAAAGGCTTCAGGGTTAAATATGCGGACATAAACCCGGACGGCACATTGGATTATGAAGCCTTAAAGGGGATGTTGACGTCGAAGGTGAAGCTTGTCTGCATAACCCACGTTTCAAACGTGACGGGCGTCATAAACGACGTAAAATGGGTAGCCGAGTTAGCCCACGAAAAGGGCGCCCTAGTGCTAGTTGACGGAGCCCAATCCGTGCCCCACATGTCCGTAGACGTTCAAGACGTGGACTGCGACTTCTTGGCGTTCTCTGGACATAAAATGCTTGGACCAACAGGAATAGGCGTGCTTTACGCGAAAAAGGAAATTTTAGAGAAAATGGAGCCCTTTCACGGCGGCGGCGAAATGATTAAGGAAGTCTCCTTCAACCCAGAAACACGCACATGCACAATCTCGTGGAACACGCTTCCATGGAAGTTTGAGGCTGGAACCCCAGACATAGGAGGGGCTGTAGGCTTGAAGGCTGCCATAGAATACCTAAGCGCTCTTGGAATGGAGAACGTGAAAGCCCACGAATGCAACTTGACAGATTACGCCCTAAAACGCCTAAAAGAATGCTCAAAGGTCATAGTTTATGGGCCGAAAGACGCAAAGCAGAAGTGCGGAATAATACCGTTCAACGTTGAAGGCTTCAATTCCCATGACGTCGCCCTAATTCTGGACAGTTACGGCATAATGATTAGAAGCGGGTTCCACTGCGCCCAACCACTCCACCAAAAATTCAAAATTCCCTCTTCAGCCAGAGCCAGCTTCTACATATACAACACCCGCGAAGAGATAGATCGGTTCATTGAAGCTCTAAAAGAAATAGAGGAATCCCTATGAACGCAAAACCAAACTTAGAGGAATACATAGCCAGAATAGAAGAAGCATGCGGAGAAGAGAAGGACATCATAATACACCTAAAATACGAGAAAAAGGACGAAGCCATAAATAAAATCCTAAAAAGGGCAAAAATTGAAAAAACCGTCGCCGGAATAATCTTCGACTTGGCATATAAAGGTTTATCCATACGTCTTTATAGTACAGGAAAAGCCATAATCAAGAAAGCTAAGGATAAAAATCAAGCACGATCCATTTTAGCCGAGCTTCTATTGTAGCTTCGATTTGACCTCCAGCCAAATAGATTTTGTTAATTTTCGGGCATCATCGTCAATCAATGCAATGATTGTAATATATATTAATCCGCCAAAGGCTGTTAGGCCAAGAATCTGGTGCACTTTTGGATTTGCTGGAAACTGCGGCATTTTAGTTATGTATATGAGGGTGTTCGCCATTATCGCTGAGGCAATAACGTACTTTGCGATGTTTTTCCACGGTATTATTATCTTGGTAGTCTTGTTTACCATCGCGCGTAGTATGAGGAACATGGCGAAGCGCGCCGCAGATGTCCATGAGACATGCTAAGTTGTCGAGAATGTTGGGTGAAAACGGTGAAACGGCCGTCCTGCACGTGGAAAGGGCAAACAAGCGCTGATGAACCTCTACCCGAAGCGCAGGTAGCCCGATTAGCCGGATGCCACAAAAACAGAAGGCGGTTACAACCAACACGCCAGCCCTACTTGCGTTTCCTAAAATGTTTATTTTAGATGTTGCAGCTTTAAAGTGGCGCTTACAGCCTCGTGCTGTGAAGTTATAGAAACGAGCAATTTCGATTATTTATACTGTCTGTTCTGTAATGGAGGATGTGACAACTACTGCCTATTTATTGATTCGTTCACAAGTTCGGCGATGTCTTTAACGGTTATTTTGCCTTCTAACCCTTCGTCTTTAACTGCGTCGTCCAGCATCACCATGCAACTTGGACATGCC
>Ga0207433_10000205_pt1 | contig 142305 bp, 127 predicted proteins | sample YelNatPaOPGAMG01_FD_187559 | JGI IMG/M metagenome (GOLD analysis project Ga0207433, IMG submission 187559) | Hot spring thermophilic microbial communities from Obsidian Pool, Yellowstone National Park, USA - OP-RAMG-01 (SPAdes) (version 3) | ecosystem: Environmental > Aquatic > Thermal... | reverse complement strand
ATTTTGATTTAAGCCAGCATCAAACCTACAGCAAGAAAAAAATGCAATATTTTGATGCAGATATTGATCCTGCTACCAACAAACCTTATGGTAATTATGTACCTTATGTTATTGAAACATCTATTGGTTTAGATAGAATGGTATTACTCATACTTTCCAATGCTTATGAGGAAGAAACCATTCAAAAGGAAGACGGCACTACCGATAGCAGAGTAGTGATGCATATTCCCGAAAAAATTGCTCCGATTAAATTAGCAGTTTTACCACTTACCAAAAAAGATGGCTTACCGGAAATAGCACGTGATTTAATGGATGAGTGCAAAAATTATTTCAGGTGTTTTTATGAAGAAAAAGATGCCATTGGTAAACGCTATCGTCGTCAAGATGCGATTGGAACACCATTCTGTGTTACAATTGACCATCAAACAAAAGAGGACAATACGGTTACCATTCGCTACCGCGACTCCATGCAACAGGAAAGAATTCTAATGAGTCAGGTAAGAGATTTGGTACTAAACGCTATGGCATAAATAACTCCAACAAAAAAGGCTGTAAACTTAAACTTTACAGCCTTTTTTTATTAATTCAACAGTTCAGGATTGTTATCGTCTAACTGTCCCGGTTCAGCCTCGGGTTCGGGGTCATGCTCCGCTGCTCGTTCTACTTCATCGCCGGCGTATTTTAAATCGTCTTCCCTATTTTCATTCCAATCTAATATAAAATTGTTTCTTCCTTCACCAATCATAATTTTCATGAATTTCTGTTGTACCAATTCAAGTATGGAAAGGAACAAGAAAATGGCATGAATACGGTTCTCGCATATTTCAAATATATTTTCAAACGTAACCGATTTTTCTTTTGCCATGAATTCCAACATATAATCACGGCTACCCTCTATGGTATAATTATAACGCACAACCGTATGCGTAGGCATTTTTTGTTTATCGTGCACACGTTGCATTACCTTTTCAAATGTTTTCATCAATTTAAAAAGGGTAATGGTTTGTATTTCGGTTCCTTCGCCGGCTTCCTCGGTAATTTTAGCCATTTCAGCTTGCAAATTCCCCCGCTTAGCTAACAATTGTCTATTAGCTTCCATTTCAGCCATTTGTGCAGCAGCTTCTTTAAAGCGTTTATATTCTAAAATTTTATCAACCAATTCTTGCCTGGGGTCAATTTCGTTACCTTGCGCATCAACCTCTTTACGTGGCAATAATAGTCGGGCTTTAATACGCATAAGGGTTGATACGAACAGAATAAATTCACTGCTCAACTCAATATTTAAGCGCTCTTGTGCATGAATAAAATTGAGGAAGTCATTAATTATTCTGCTAATTGGAATATTGTAGATATCCAATTCATCGCGTTCAATGAAGAACAGCAATAAATCGAATGGGCCTTCAAAATGCTCAATTTTAATTTGGTAAGTTTCCTGGTTCACATTTACAGCTTTAAGTATTGCAAATAAAGGAAAAGCAGTGGTATTTTCCCTACTATCTCCCCTTTATTTATCCACCAAAAAACAACCGCCCGAAGGTATTCGGGCGGAAGGCATAACGCTTGATTATTTTTTTAATGCATCGCGAATTTCCATTAACAATTGCTCCGTAGGCGTAGGCCCGGGTGGTGGAGGTGGCGGAGGGGCTTCCGTTTTACGCTTTAATCGGTTCATGGCTTTTACCAGTAAAAAAATAACAAAAGCCAGAATTAAGAAATTAATAACCGCAGTTACAAAACTACCCCAAGCAAATACAGGCCCCAGTTTTCTTGCTTCAACAAGGGTTAAACCCATAGTTACCTTTGAAGAAAGAGGTATGTACAAATTGGTAAAATCGGCTTTGAATAAAATGCCTACAATAGGCATAATTAAATCATTAACTACCGAATCAACAATTTTTCCAAAAGCAGCACCTATAATTACACCGACTGCCAGATCCATTACATTGCCCTTCGTGGCAAATTCGCGGAATTCTTTAAAAAATGACATATTTTATGGAAGGTTTGGTTGAATTAAAAATAAGTGTATTTCACCATATCTTAAAATTATTTTTTAAGTCCCGGGTATTGCATCTTTAATCCACTCAATAATTCATATAAATTTTTAGCAATAATATATTCCTTATACCAATGTGCATCTGAAGGAGTAATAATCCAGGGCACTTTATTACAATTATTTAAGCAATCTTCATACACTTCCATATACTCAGGCCATAATTTAGATTCTTCAAAATCTTTTTCGTTGTATTTCCATTGTTTTTGAGGATCTTTTATGCGTTCATCCAATCGTTTTAATTGCTCTTTATGCGATATATGTAAATAGAATTTTAATATATGAGTGTGATTATGTTCAACCAATAAATTCTCAAAATCATTAATGGCATCCATTCTTTTAAAAGCCAATTTATTGTTGATGAGCTTGTGAACCCTGGTAACCAAAACATCTTCATAATGGCTTCTATTGAATATATGTATCATACCACGAGCGGGTGTATGCTGATGAATGCGCCACAAAAAATCGTGTGATAATTCTAATGATGTAGGTTCTTTGAATGAAGTAACCTGTACACCTTGGGGATTCAGTTTCCCAAATACATGCCGTATGGCCCCATCTTTCCCGGCAGCATCCATACCTTGTATCACAACTAGTATGGCATATTTAGACTGTGCATATAATAAATTTTGCAACTCATCCAACTGCACTATTAATTTTTCGGTAGCAGCAATAATTTTATTTTTATCCGTTTTTTTTGGCGGAAGTGTACTTATATCGGCTAATCGAATTTTGGCCATGATTAACGATTTTTTTAAATATACCACTATTTTGTAACAAAAAACTAGGTTTGCAAAAATTTTAGAATGCGAAAGCCTTTTTTCAGTTGGTTTTTATTTATAATACTTTCTTTTATTTGGGGCAGTTCATTTATTTTAATGAAGGAAGGCTTGAAAGCATTAAACCCCTATCAGGTTGCAACCATACGCATTCTAAGTGCAGGTGTTATTTTAGCCCCATTTGGAATAAGTGCGTATAAAAAAATCCCTAAAATAAAGCGCTGGCCTGTTTTGGTTTCCGGATTATTAGGAAGTTTTTTTCCGGCCTATTTATTTTGTTTGGCAGAAACAGAACTTAATAGTGCATTAGCCGGAATTTTAAATGCGCTTACGCCACTTTTTACTATTGCAACAGGAATAATGTTTTTTCAACAAAAAACTAAAATACAACAAGCTGTTGGTGTTATTGTTGGTTTTGCAGGCCTCATATTGTTATTTTATCATAAAGGAGAATTTAGCTTTACACATTTAGGATATGCCACTTATATTTTATTGGCCACTTTTTTGTATGGTTTAAATGTAAACTATGTTCGAAAACACCTGCAAGGTATTGGTTCATTGCATATTGCCAGCGTTGCATTTGGTTTATTGATAATACCTTGTTTAATAATATTAGCTTTTACAGGTTATTTTTCCCAAAACTTTAGTACAGCTTTTATACAAGCCAGTTTATTCAGTGCTTTATTGGGGATAATGGGAACTGCAGTGGCCACTATTTTGTTTTATGTTTTACTGAAAGAATCTGGCGCCTTGTTTGCATCGATGGTTACCTATGGGATTCCATTTGTTGCAGTGGGTTGGGGTTTATTGGCTGGTGAAGCATTTGGTTGGAACCAATTAGTTAGTTTGCTAATCATATTAAGTGGCGTTTACTTAACTAATAAATTCAAATAAAAAAGGCAAATACGGTTGTTTGTATTTGCCTAATTATTTTATATAAAATTGTTGACTGATTAAACAGTCATTATTTCCTTTTCTTTTACTGATAAATGCTTTTCCACCAAGTTTATATACTTATCTGTAATTTCTTGAATAGCTTTTTCAGCGTCTTTACCTGCATCTTCACTTAACCCATCTTTCTGCAATTTCTTTACCTGTTCAATACCTTCTCTTCTAATATTTCTAATGGCAACTTTTGTTTGTTCACCCTCAGCTGCTGCTTTTTTAACCATTTCTTTTCTACGCTCTTCAGTAAGCGGTGGCATAAATAAACGAATTTGATTGCCATCGTTTTGAGGGGTAATGCCAATATTTGCTTGCATGATAGCTTTTTCAATTGCAGCCAACATTTTCTTTTCCCATGGTTGTATACTAATGGTTCGGGCATCTAACACGCTAACATTTGCCACCTGCTGAATAGGTGTGGGTGCGCCATAATAATCAACCATAATACCCTCAAGCATAGTTGGGCTAGCTTTACCGGCTCTAACTTTTGTTAATTCAACTTCTAAATGAACGATGGCTTTTTTCATGCCACTTTCAACATCATCTATTATTAGGTTCAGTTCTTCAGTCATATTTTTAAAAAGGTTAAGTGGCGCAAATCTAATAAAGAATATAACATAATAAGAGCATGGCCCTATAATTCATGGCCAAAATAGCAAGAACTGGTACCAATAAAATTATTTTTCTGCTATAGCAGCAACGGAAGGTGCGTTATTTGTATTAATAGCTAAGTAAGTATTGGATTCCGCCTCATTCAACATTAACTGTTTGTTTTTTTGTTGGCGAATTTTATCTAAATACAATAAGAATATAGCAGAGAAAAACACAAAAATTTGTGCCAAAATAACCTTAGTGGTGCCCATTGGCAAAGCGAAATAGCTAAGTACTATAAATAAAATAGCGGATACAGATAAACAAAATGTTACCTTTTTGTGTGAATAACCACGATCTAACAACAAGTGATGCAAATGATTCCTATCTGCCGAAAAAGGAGATCGTTTATGAAATATACGAATGGCAAATACGCGAAGTGTATCTAATAACGGCAATAAAAGAATGCCAAAACCCATAGCGGGGGCTGCGAAAACGGGTAATATATGAGAACCTTCCGCAGTTTTAATAAAATGAATAACCAATATAGCGTTTACCAAACCTAACAACATGGCACCGGTATCGCCCATAAATATTTTAGCAGGGGATAAATTAAAACGTAAAAAAGCAATTAGGGCACCTGACATGGATATTCCCATTAATGCATACAACCAGTCGTTATTTAAATAAAAGAACACTGAAAAAATAATACAGGTAATTAAACCAATGGATGCTGCTAACCCATCAACCCCATCAATTAAATTGAAAGAATTCATTACTACAATAATAGTGAACATGGTTAATGGATAACTGAACACGGGCGGTATTATGCCAATATTTAAAAAACCGTGCATATCATCAATCAGCAATTTGCTTTTGTACATTAAAATGATAGCTACTGCTAATTGACCTAAAAACTTTTTTAATGGTGTAATGACTAAAATATCATCTTTTACCCCAAAAAAGAATACAACGACAAATGCAGCAATATAATAGGGAAAACTGTGACCACGGGGAGCTACATCGCTCATTAATAAAAGGGCAATTAAAAATCCCGCAAAGATGCCTACACCTCCTAATGAAGGAATGGGCGAAGCGTGTACCTTTCTATCGTCCGGCACATCGTATAATTTTTTCATCTTTGCAATTTGTATAATGGCAGGAATTGCAAGTAGTGTAATAACAAATGCCAATATTCCCCCTATAAATATTTTCTCCATGTAGGATTTTTTTCGAATGAGTAATCAAGTTTGAGGGGTAGAATTACGAGGGCAATATAAACGTTTTTTTTAAATCTTTAACATTTGTAGATAAAAAGCCTAAAAAAATCAATTTCTCATAACATTAGCTGCTCTAACGCTAATAATATTTAAATATCAATTATCTTGCCAATTCAAAATTTTAGACTATGGAAGATGTAGCAACTTTAGAAAAAACTGCCTCGCAAGTAAGAAGAGATATATTACGTATGGTACACGCAGTACAAAGCGGGCACCCCGGTGGTTCATTAGGATGTGCTGATTTTATGACTGCACTTTATTTCAAAGTTATGGATGTGCATATCCCTTTTAATATGGATGGAATTGGCGAAGACCTTTTCTTTTTATCGAACGGACATATTTCCCCATTATTTTACAGCGTATTAGCCCGCAAAGGCTATTTTGATTTAAAAGAATTAAATACATTCCGAAAAATAAATTCACGTCTGCAAGGGCACCCAACTACCCACGAACATTTACCGGGTGTAAGGGTTGCCAGTGGTTCATTAGGCCAGGGAATGAGTGTGGCCATTGGTGCAGCACTTTCTAAAAAATTAAACGGCGATAAACATTTAGTGTTTTCATTACATGGAGATGGTGAATTAGAAGAAGGCCAAAATTGGGAAGCAATTATGTTTGCTGCTCACCACAAAGTAGATAATTTAATTGCTACCATTGATTACAATGGCCAACAAATTGATGGACCTACCAGTGTAGTAATGAATTTAGAAAGCTTAAAAGCTAAGTTTGAAGCTTTTAACTGGCATGTTTTAGAAATGAATGGTAATGATATGGATGAAGTAGTGGCAGGCCTGAATAAAGCCAAACAATTAACCGGACAAGGAAAGCCCATTTGTATTTTGATGAAAACTGTAATGGGTAAAGGGGTAAGCTTTATGGAAGGGCACCATGAATGGCACGGAATTGCACCCAGTGATGCACAATTAGCGGATGCATTAAACCAATTGCCTGAAACATTGGGAGATTATTAATTTTAAGAACATATTTTTGGTTGAAGCCGGATTTAATGTCCGGCTTTTTTTTATTATTTACTGACACACTAACTTCTTAGTGATAATTTTTCTTTTCCAGCTTTGAATGCAGGAAACCAGGCAGCTAGTAAAGCAATTACAAATACAGTTGCAATAACCAACACAAAATCACCCAAAGCTAATTTTACGGGGTAATAATCAATGATAAATGTTCCACCTCCCAAACTAACTAAATGAAATTTTATTTGAATATAACAAATAACCAATGCTAATATCATTCCTGCCCCACCGCCTACGGCAGCTATTAAAAAACCTTCCGTTAGAAATATTTTTTGAATTAAGCCATCTGAAGCACCTAATGCTTTTAAAACGGTAATATCTTTTTGTTTTTCAAGCACCAACATAGTTAATGCACCAATCATGTTAAATGCGGCTATAATGAGAATGATAGATAAAATTCCATAAATAACCCATTTTTCTACTTCCATTACAGTATACAAACTTTCATTTTGTTGATAACGTGTTTGTACCTTAAAACTGTTTCCCAGCAAATGTTGTAATTCAGTTTGAACTTGTTGCGTATTCGCAGTTTTGGTTAATTTAATTTCAACGGCACTAAAAGTATTTGCATCCATATTCAACATATACTTTACAAAAGCCAAATTGGTAAACACATATTTGTTGTCAAAATCTTCCTGAATCATAAAGGTACCGGCGGGCATTGCATTGTATGAGTATAACCCCTCTGCAGAAAGCATATTAGCAGATTGCCTGTTGGGCATGTACAAGGTTACCGGGTATAAACTTTTTTCTACATCTAAGCCCAAAGCATTTTCAATACCCGCCCCAACTACTAACTGGGGCTTTTGTATGGTGCCCAAATTAAAACTACCACGTATTAAATGCGTTTGTACAGGATTAACCTTCGTAAAACTACTATCAACCCCTTTCACAAATACAATAGATTGATTATCGCCATTAACCAATAATGCTTTTTCTTCAGCTGTTAAGCTATAAAACGCAACACCACTGGTATTTTGTATTTGCTGAATTTGTTTAGGTGTTAACACAAAGGTTTTACCCACTTGCGGTGTTATGCGTAAATCGGCATAAAAATCGGCGTATAACCCCTTCACTAAATCTTCAAAGCCATTAAATACGCTTAATACTATAATTAATGCAGCAGTACCTACCATTATTGCAGATATACTAATCCATGCAATAAGGGTAATGGCATTGGTAGATTTTTTTGAAGTAAAATAGCGCCTGGCAAATAAAAAATTCAAATGTTACAATTTTCAAAGTTGGGCAATAGCAGTAGGCTATGAACCGGAATCCGGTTTTTTAGAAGCATTTATTTGTTTAAAAATTTCTTCCATTTTAAAAACATGATCTAAAGTATCATCTAAATAAAATTGCAATACAGGTATTCGCCTTAGCTGATGTTTTACCTTTTCGGCCAAGTGCTTTTTTATTTCCCAAGCCCGGTCTTCTATGCGTTTCATGGCAGCTGCGGGTTGTTCAATTTTAAACAAACTAATATAAATTCTGGCTTCTAATAAATCGGGCGTAACTTTTACGTTTGAAATAGAAACCATACCTCCCTCAATCATATTTAAGCCTAAATGCATAAAAATATCGTTGAGTGTCTCTTGCAACACTGCTGCAACCTGTTTCTGACGTTTTCCTTCCTGCATAATCTTTAAGGTTTATTTGGAGGTAAATTTAGTTACTTTGCGGCTTTGTTATTGTAATTTATATATGAAGCGATTTTCCCGAATTTTATTTTACCTGAAATCACAGAAAAAAAACATTGTTTTATACGTTGTTTTCAATCTCTTATCCATTGTATTTTCGTTGGTTTCACTTGCTATGTTAGCACCTTTTTTGCAACTGTTGTTTGGAAAAGAAAAGTTAATTGACTTAAAACCCAATTTTTCTTTTAGCGCTAGCGGTATTTTAGAATATTTAAAATACATATTAAGCCAACTGATTAAGACCCATAGTGAAATGTATGCCTTGGCATTTATTTGCCTGGTGGTCATTATTTCAATTTTTTTAAAAAATCTGTTCATTTATTTATCGTACCGTTCATTAACGCCCATGCGTAATTATGTAATGACGAAATTAAGAGCGGATTTATTTTCAAAAATTCTGATTCTACCTATTGGTTATTTTACAGAGCAACGCAAGGGCGATATTATAAGCCGTATGAGCAATGATGCCAACGAAATTGAATGGAGCATCATTGGTACTTTAGAGGGTTTGGTAAAAGACCCTTTAAATATTATTATTATTTTAATTACACTTATTTTTTTAAGCCCTGCATTATCGTTGTTTTTATTGGTTTTGTTGCCCTTAACGGGCTTTATCATTGGTCGAGTTAGCCGAAGCTTAAAGAAACAGTCAACCCAATCACAGGAAATACAAGGCTCACTAATGAGCATTTTAGATGAAACACTAGGCGGTTTAAGAATTATAAAAGCCTTTAATGCAGAAAACATTATTGGCAACAAATTTTTTAGTACCAATAACAAACTAAATGAGATAAGAAATAAGATGAATTTTCGACGCGATTTAGCTTCACCTATGTCGGAATTTTTAGGAGTAATTGTATTGTGTTGCATTTTATGGTTTGGGGGACGCCTTGTGTTGGGTAGCAACACTTTTTTACAACCCGATGCATTTATTACTTATATTTTATTTTTTACACAAATTATTAATCCGGCTAAATCATTGTCAACTGCATTTTACAATGCACAACGCGGAAGTTCTGCCATACAAAGAATTGAAGAAATTTTAAAAGCACCGGTAACCATAAGTGAACCGGATAATGCTGTTGTATTTAATGAGTTTAAACAAGCTATTGAATTTAAAAATGTTAGCTTTAGTTATGATGAATACTCTACCCTGCGCAATATTAATTTAACAATACGCAAAGGGAGTACCGTTGCTATAGTCGGAAGTAGTGGGGCTGGAAAAAGTACTTTTGCAGATTTAATACCGCGCTTTTTAGATGTGAATGATGGAGAACTTTTAATTGATGGGGTTAATATTAAAAACTACGATTTAACAAGTCTACGAAATCATATTGGCATTGTTACACAAGAGCCTATTTTATTTAATGATACCATTGCCAATAATATAGCTTTAGGAAGTGAAAACGCCACCCGAGAACAAATTATTCAGGCAGCTAAAATTGCCAACGCTCATGATTTTATTTTACAAAAAGAAAATGGCTATGATACCAATGTGGGCGATAGAGGCAATAAACTGAGCGGTGGTGAAAAACAACGAATTACCATTGCTCGTGCTATTTTAAGAAACCCTCCTATTCTTATTTTAGATGAAGCCACTTCTTCGCTTGATACTGAAAGTGAACGTTTAGTGCAGGATGCCATTAACCACATGATGCAAAACAGAACTAGTATTGTTATTGCACACCGCCTATCGACCGTTAAACATGCGGATGAAATAATAGTGTTAGACAAGGGCGTAATTATAGAGCGGGGTACGCATCACCAACTAATTGATTTAGAAGGAACTTATAAAAGATTGGTAACCATGCAGGAAGTGCATTAAATGGGATAGTGTTTGGCATCACTGCTGAAAAATACCAATTTCAATCTTCTTTAAAAGTAGCATATAAAAATACAGGCTACCTTTTTCAAAGTAGCCTGTAAAAAAATATACGAAGATTAGGCTTTATTATTCATTGCTTCCACCAGTATCGGGACCTTTTACCAAACCCAATTTTGCTTCTAAACTAAGTGTAGCATGAGGTACTGCGCGTAAACGAGCCTTATCAATTAATTTGCCGGTTACACGACAAATGCCATAGGTTTTGTTTTCAATCCGCATTAAAGCTTTTTCCAAATGGTCAATATAAGTAATTTGACGACTAGCCATTTGGCTTAATTGTTCGCGTTCCATACTCATACCCCCATCTTCCATGGTCATATAACGACCTTCGCTTTCATCGCCACCCAGTTCATCTTTGCGAGTGATTAATCCTTGCAAATAAGCTAATTCGCGTTTAGCGCTGTCTAACTTTTTGTTAATGAGCTCTTTAAATTCATTTAAATCAGAATCAGAGTAACGAACTATTGACTCTGCCGGTTTACTAGTTTCAACCCTTTTTTCCAAAGGTGTGTATCCCGGGTTGTAGGGTATACTACTTTTGGTACTGGTTTTTGGAACTTTTACTTCTTTTATAGGTTCAGCTTGTTTTTTCTTTGGCATGGGAACTGGTGCAGTTTTTGCTGTCTGCACGTGTTTAACAGGTTCTGAATAATTGTTTTCTTGCTTGGATTTTGCAGTAGCTACCACTTCCTTTTTTGCCGGTTGCGCTTTTTGAGGAACTGCTGCCTTTTTAACCGGTGCAGTTGGCTTTTTAGCTGCAGCAACAACTTTTTTAGCCGGTGCTGCTTTTTTAGCAACTGCAGCCTTTTTGGCAGGTACAGAGGCCTTTTTAGCCGGTGCTGCTTTTTTAGCCGGTGCTGCTTTTTTTGTTACTGCACTGGCTTTTTTGGCCGGAGCCGCCTTTTTTACCGCTTTTGCGGCAGGTTTTGCTGTTTTTTTAGGCGCAGTTTTTTTGGTAGCCATACTTTTTATCCTTTTTTGGTTACTGCCAGTTTTAGCATTTCACCATTAATTTCAACTGATACCCCATCTTGCAAATCGGATACCCATTGAATGGAATCTGCCAAAATTTCGCGGCAAATATAATCGTTAAATTGAATTATGGAAGGCTTTAATAAGGCATTTTCCATAATGTGTACGAATATACGGTCTGTTAATTCAAATTCATTGTCTTTTCTTAAATTTTGAATACGATTTACCAATTCACGGGCATTTCCTTCTTTTTCCAACTCGGGGGTAACCGTAATATCTAAGGCTACGGTGAGGGTTCCTTTAGAAGCTACACTCCAACCGGGTATATCTTCTGCCAAAATTTCAACTTCAGCTAAAGAAACCGGCACCTCCTCCTCATCTAATTGTATGTTAATGGCGCCATTTTGCTCCAGTAAACTAATTTGATGTTGATTTAATTGACTAATTATTGCAGCAGCCTGTTTCATTTTGCTGCCCATTTTAGCACCTAACGCTTTAAAATTAGGTTTTACCTTTTTCTTAATTATTCCTTCCGTATCCGTTAAAAACTCAATTTCCTTAACATTCACTTCCGCTTTGATTAAATCCGTCATTTTTGCCAACTGCGTTTGCATGTTTGCATTTAATACAGGTATCATTACTTTTTGCAATGGCTGCCTTACTTTAATGTTTACCTTTTTACGGATAGATAGCACCAATGAACTTACATCTTGCGCCAATTGCATTCTTTCCTCCAATAAGGCATCAATGCACGCTGAATTGGGTTTAGGGAAATTGGTATGATGTACAGACTGCACATTAAACCTTTTGGCAACAGCATTCAGATTACAGAAAATAGCATCACTGAAAAAGGGTGATATGGGTGCCATTAACTGCACAATTGTTTCCAAACATTCATACAAAGTTTGGTAAGCGCTTATTTTATCTGTTTCATATTCTCCTTTCCAAAATCTTCTTCTGCACAAACGTACATACCAATTACTTAGCTGTTCATTTACAAAATCCTCAATAGCACGACCGGCAATAGTGGGTTCAAAATCGTTAAACGCATCCGTAACCTTTTGAATTAGAGAATGCAAAGAAGATAAAATCCATCTGTCAATTTCAGGCCTATCAGCCACCGGAATATAAGCTTCCTGAAAAGCAAATCCATCTACATTGGCATATAGTACAAAGAACTGGTAAGTATTATATAAGGTTCCAAAGAATTTACGCTGAACTTCTTTAATACCTTCCAAATCAAATTTCAAATTATCCCAAGGTGAGGCATTGGTAATTAAATACCAGCGGGTAGCGTCTGCACCAAATTGTTCAATGGTATCAAAAGGATTTACCACATTACCCAAGCGCTTACTCATTTTATTGCCATTCTTATCTAATACCAACCCATTTGATACTACGTTTTTATAAGCAACACTATCAAACAGCATTACCGCTAATGCATGTAAGGTATAAAACCATCCACGGGTTTGGTCAACTCCTTCAGCAATAAAATCGGCGGGAAAGGCACTGCCTTTATCAATAAAATCTTTGTTTTCGAAAGGATAATGCCATTGTGCATAAGGCATGGCACCACTATCAAACCAAACATCCACCAAATCGGGCACCCTTTTCATGGGCTTTCCTGAAGGGCTTACCAAAATAATTTCATCTACATAAGGCTTATGTAAATCTAAAATACCCTGGTGTAGGTAATGTTGGTTAATATTTCCACCTAAAACCTCATTGGCTTTTTTAATAGCGTTGTTTAATTCTTCAACTGAACCAATGCAAATTTCTTCGCTACCATCTTCAGTTCGCCAAATGGGCAAAGGGGTACCCCAATAGCGGCTGCGGCTTAAGTTCCAGTCAACCATATTTTCTAACCAGTTACCAAAACGACCTTCTCCGGTGCTTTTAGGTTTCCAGTTAATGGTTTTGTTTAATTCAACCATTCTATCTTTTAATGCAGTGGTTTTAATAAACCAGGCATCTAATGGATAATAAAGAATGGGTTTATCGGTGCGCCAACAGTGGGGATAGCTATGTTCATATTTTTCAACCTTAAAGGCTCTATTTTCTTTTTTCAGTTTAACACATATATCCACATTTACGTCTTGGTAATTGGGATCATCGGTATAATTTTTTACATAACGACCACTAAATTCGCCTAACCCATCTACAAATTTGCCCTGTTTGTCAACCAAGGTTAATATACCTATGCCATATTTCTTACCCACTTTAAAGTCGTCGGCGCCAAAAGCAGGGGCAATATGCACAATGCCGGTACCGTCATCAGTAGTAACAAAATCGCCCAGCATTACCCTAAATGGATTTCCACCGGATAAGGCAGGTTGATTGGCCTCATAAGGCATTAATTGTTCATAACGGCAATTCTCCAATTGGCTGCCTTTAAATTGCGCCAATTGCTGCCAGGGAATCATTTTATCATTAGGCGAATAAGCAGCAAAATCGCCATTTTCGGCTTCAGGTTTAAAATATTTATGAACTAAATCTTTGGCCAATACCACGTTAATGGGCAAATGGGTATAGGGATTAAAGGTTTTAATAAGTACATAATCTACATTGGCTGCAACAGCCAAACCCAGGTTGGATGGTAATGTCCAAGGTGTGGTTGTCCATGCTAAAAAGAAAAACTCATCGCCATGTAAAAGTTGATGAATAAAAGCAGATTGTTCATCTTGTACGGCTCTAAACATGGCCACACAACTGGTATCTTTTACATCTTTATAAGTACCCGGCTGATTCAATTCATGTGAACTAAGGCCTGTACCAGCCGCCGGTGAATAGGGTTGAATGCTTACACTTTGGTATAGCAAGCCTTTTTTATACAATTGCGCCAATAACCACCAAAGGGTTTCTACGTACTTATTATCGAAAGTAATGTAGGGGTCGTTCAAATCAACCCAATAGCCCATTTTAGTGGTAATTTCGTCCCATTTATCTTTATAGCGTAAAACCGCTTCACGGCACTTTTGGTTATAGTCTTCAATTGAAATTTTCTTACCAATATCCTCTTTAGTAATACCCAATTCTTTTTCTACACCCAATTCAACAGGAAGCCCATGCGTATCCCAGCCACCTTTGCGTTTAACTTGAAAGCCCTGCATGGTTTTGTAACGACAAACCAAATCTTTTAATGTACGCGAAATAACATGGTGAATACCCGGCATTCCGTTTGCACTGGGTGGCCCCTCATAAAACACAAAGGGCTGTGCCCCTTCCCTTAAGGTTACGCTTTTTTCAAATGCTTGTTCCTGTTGCCAACGCAGCAAAATTTCTTTTTCAATAGAGGGTAAATGCAATGTCTGAAATTCGCGATAGGTATTGCTCATAAATTTGAAAACTAAGAATACGGTTTTAAAAGTTGCGAAGGTAAGGAATAAGCGCCTGAGTTAGGCCTTCCCTTTACATTCATTTGAATAGAAATGACATTCGCCAAACAACGTTATTTTGAGTAAACTTTTTCGCCGGAAATGAAAGTTTGCAACACTTTTGTTTGCAATACTTGTTGCCAGGGAATTTGCATCAAATCTTTGTCAAGCACTATAAAGTCGGCTTTTTTACCCGGTTCTAAACTTCCGGTTTCTTTCTCTAAAAAACCGGCTTTAGCAGCCCAAATAGTCATTCCTCTTATAGCTTCTTGGCGCGTAAGTGCATTTTGTGGCTGAAAACCACCTGCAGGGAATCCGGTACTATCAACCCTAAATACCGCAGCTAAAAAGGTTTTAAACGGCGATATATCTTCCACCGGAAAATCGGTGCCTAAAGGCAACCATCCATTTTGTTCTAAAAGGGCTTTATTGGCATAAGCTGAATTTATTCGCTGTTTACCTAAACGGCTTTCCGCCCAATACATATCGCTGGTGGCATGGGTAGGCTGTACGGAAGGCACAATAGAAGCCTGACCAAACCATGCTATGTCATTAGGATTTACGATTTGTGCATGTTCAATACGCCAACGTTTATCGTTTTTACCCTGCAAATATTTATTATAGATTTTCAGCATTACGCGATTGGCAGAATCGCCAATAGCATGGGTACACATTTGAAAGTTAGTTTTGCTAAGTATAGCTGCCATTGAATCAAAATGTTGCTGACTGCTTAACAAAAAACCATACCAACCGGACTTATCGGAATAAGGTTGTAAAAGGCAGGCACCGCGACTTCCTAAAGCGCCATCTGCATAAAATTTAAATCCATTTACGAATAAGCGATCCGTTTTGTAGGGACCTTTGGGTAAAAAGTAATCATAATTTTCTTTTCTATCGCTAAGCATAACGTATAGCTGCATTTTGAGTACGCCGGCTTTTTGCAAACTATCAATTCGTAACACATCTTTATAACTAAGTCCACAGTCGGTAACGGTAGTTAAGCCTTGTGCAAAACAGTTTTTTTGTGCAGCTTGCAGACGTGCAGAAAAATCTTGAGCAGATAGTGGTGGCATTACCGCTAAAACCGGCTTTTGGGCATTATCAATTAATACCCCGGTAAGTTTACCGTTAAACATTTCAAAACTTCCACCTTCAATTTTTTGGCCCGGCTTTAATTGGGCTAACTGCATGGCTTTTTCGTTAATAATAGCCGCATGCCCATCAACCCTTGTTAAAAAAACAGGTGTATTTGGAAACAGTTGATTGAGTTTTTCTACTGAATTGGGAAATGCCTTTCCGGGCCATTTATTTTGGTCCCACCCCCTGCCTAAAATCCAAGGTTCATTGGGATGCAAGGCAGCAAAACTTTTTAAACGTTCCAATACTTCTTCAAAACTAGTGGTATTGCGTAAATCGGCAGTAAATAGTTCTTGGCCATAACCTACAAAATGTGCATGTGCATCAATGAAACCGGGGAAAATAGTATTGCCATTTTCATTCAACATTTCCTTTGCATTGTAATGTTGCAAAATGGAATCATTGGTTCCTATTGCAACAATTTTACCTTGTTGAATGGCCATGGCTTGGGCAGTATCAAATTGTGTATTTACGGTATAGATGTGGGCATTGTAAACAATGGTATCAACCTGCTTTTTAGACTGACAGGCAAAAAACAAACAGGTGGCAGGCAATATTTTAAACAAATGTCGCATAGCAATTAGTTGATTGAATGAACATTGAAGTTAAAAATTTATTGCAAGATGCTGACAGCTATTTTAACCAAATGCATGAAGGGTATGATTTTAATCATTTTATAGGCGATGACTGCAGTTTAGCTTTGTGAAAATTTATTACCATGCAGGTGAATCAACATTTATTGGAAAAGTACAATGTACCTGTGCCCCGTTACACCAGCTACCCGACTATTCCATTTTGGAACGAAACCATTGAAGTAAAGCAATGGGAAAATTTGGTGCGTAACAAATTTTCAAATGAAACTAACGGTATTAGTTTATACATTCATTTACCCTTTTGCGAATCATTATGCACGTATTGCGGATGCAATAAAAAAATTACAACTAACCATCAGGTTGAAGGTGAATATTTAGCAGCGGTTTTAAAAGAATGGCAATTGTATTTAAACTTAATGGAAGAAAGACCTGTTCTACGTGAACTGCATTTAGGAGGCGGTACCCCAACATTTTTTTCACCGGAAAATTTGTATCGACTCATTCATTCCATATTACAAACAGTGAAGGTGCACCCCGATCACGAATTTGGATTTGAGGGACATCCCAACAATACAACATTTGAACATTTAAAAACCTTATTTGAATTAGGTTTTAGGCGTGTTAGTTATGGCATTCAAGATCACAACCCAAAAGTGCAAGCGATTATTAACCGCATACAACCTATTGAAAATGTAAAGAAAGCTGTTGAAATGGCCCGCAGCATTGGTTACAACTCAGTAAACTTCGATTTAATTTATGGTTTACCGCTTCAAACTGTTGAAAGCATGCGTACAACCATTGAGCAAACAATAGCTTTACAACCCGACCGTATTGCATTTTACAGCTATGCACATGTTCCATGGACCAGTAAAGGCCAACGGCTATTTGACGAACACGATTTACCAAATGCTGCTACTAAAATGCAACTGTATCAATTAGGCAAGGAAATGTTTAGTAAGGCGGGGTATATTGATATTGGAATGGACCACTTTGCTTTACCCACCGATTCATTACACCAGGCACAATTAAACAAAAAATTGCATAGAAACTTTATGGGCTACACCACCCAACAAACGCAATCTATGATTGGATTGGGTGTATCAGCTATTAGTGATATTGAGGATGCTTTTGCACAAAATGAAAAAACATTACACAATTACTATGAAGCAGTATGCAATAGTACTTTAGCCGTAAGTAAAGGCATTGTATTAACCAATGAAGACAAGCATTTTAAAAAATATATTTTGGATATCAGTTGCAATGGCCAAACTATTTTAAATGAGGAAGATGAGGGCATTATCAGCAAATTTGTATTGCCGGAATTAGAAAAATTGGAATTAGACAATTTAATTGAACTAGATGAAAATGTTTTAACGGTAACGCCTTTAGGTAAACATTTTATTAGAAATATTTGTAGCGCTTTTGATATTCGTTTAGCCCGCAACCATATACACAATAATCAACAACACGCACAGTTCAGCAAAGCTATATAACTAAAAGGTTTTAGGCACTGAAGGATTGGTAATAATAACAAAGTCGGCTAAATTTTGAAATTGTTTCCAATCAGGATGTTCAAATTGCGCATCACTAAAACAGCTGATATTCATCATTTTCAGTTTTGGGGCCAAGGCCTGCAAACGTGCATAAGTACCTAATTTATCGTCACTATGAAAGCGGCCATTTACTTGAAAAATGGTGAATGATTTGTGCTTTTTCCAAAACCGATAAATGCTGTTTGCCATGGTTGCATCCCACAAATTTTGAGCATCAAACATATTTTGATTAAACTGCTCATGCCCACCCATAATCTTTTCGAATTTTTGTTGATAAGCTTGTTGAGCTTCCGTAAAAGGCAGAGGCGGCAAATAAGATTTTGAAAGTTTATCTAATTGCATTAATGATGCCACACCGTTTTGGTGCACCATATTTACATACCTGCGCGGTGCATTGGCGGCAATTACCTGCAAATGATACAGTTTTGCCGTTTCAATCATCGGTTTATAATCTGCATAATTATTCCAAGGTCGGGCACTGGCCAAAAATTGTTTTTCGCTAATGTAGCCGGCAACATATTCATTTAAAGGAGCTTGACAATCGGTTTCAAACATTTCTAATGAAAGCGCTAAGGGCTTATTGCTTTGCACTAAAGCTTTCAGTAAAGTATCTTCTAAATAATGTGCTACTGCATCATTATGGTCTTCGCCAAAAAAAACTACTTGCGCTTTTTGCAAATGACTTATTAACTCAGATAATTGAATGGTTTTATGTTGCGCAGCATCATATATCATGTAATTATTAGTCATATTACTTTGTGCCAATAACATTGTTTGAAATAGCAGACATAATGTAAATAATGCAATTAATTTTTTTAGCATAAAATTTAATTTTTACGCAATAGTTTATAAATTTTTATTGCAGTCAACAACACTATCAACAAGGCTATCAATGCAACAAAACCCCACAATAAACTAATGCTTTGTTTTACGGTTGCCAAAAAAACTATGGCAAACAAAAAAAGAGTAGCCACCTCATTCCAAATTCGCAATTGCTGCGAAGTGTATGCATAAATACCTTTCAATTCCTGATTAACAATTTTTTGTAATGAAAAATGATAAGCATACAATAAAACAACAAAAATTAATTTAATAAGCAGCCATCTTCCTTCGGGTAAAAAAATTACACTGTAATAGTTACTTGAAATTAATACGCTGACGCCTAATATTAAGGTTATTATGGCAGATGGCCAGGTAATTCCATACCACAATCGGCGCATCATTATTTCAAATTGTTTGCGCAAAATAATACGTTCCATTTCAGGTTTTTCACCGGCTTCAGTGGCATATATAAATAACCTGGGCATATAAAAAAGACCGGCAAACCAGGTAACCACAAAAATAATATGGGCAGCTTTTAAGTATAAATACATGGAATTAAAGATACGTTTTAATGCAACAACATTTCAGTATCGCCTTGGTTAAATTGGTTAATCCATTTACTTATAACAGATACCCACATTGGGTGAACATTTAAGCAAGGAATAGTCGTGTAACTTTCACCACCCGCTTGTAAAAATGTTTCTTTGCCCCGCTCTGCAATTTCCTCTAATGTTTCTAAACAATCACTTACAAATGCAGGACATAATACCAGTAACTTTTTAATTCCCTTTTCAGGAAAAACTTCTAACTGTTTATCCGTAAAAGGCTGCAGCCATCCTTTTCCCAGGCGCGACTGAAAAGCAACGCTATATTTATTTTCAGGTATTTGCAAAGCTTTTGTTACCAATCGGGTAGTTTCAAAAACCTGATGCCGATAGCAGGTTTTATGTGCTTCAGAAGGCACATTACAACAATTATCTACTTTCAGGCAATGGCATCCCGTTGTATCGCTTTTACGAATATGTCTTTCCGGAACACCATGATAGCTAAAAAGTATATGATCATAGTCTAATTGTAAATAGGGTTGAATGCTGGAAGCTAATGCATGAATGTATTCGGGATGATTATAATAAGGTTGAATAGTTTGTAATTGAAATGTATAGCCATTTTTCCGATGTACTTCCTTCATATATTCTACAGCAGTTTCATAACTACTCATGGCGTAATGCGGGTATAAAGGAAATAAAAGTACCTCTTCAATATCGGGGCTTTGTTGCAACAAAGCCTGATATGCCGCTTCGGGTGTTGGATTCCCGTAACGCATGGCAATGGTTACCGGCACATGTACAGTTTGTTGAATAGCCTGTTGTAATTGATGGGTTAAAACAATGAGTGGAGAGCCTTCTTTAGTCCAAATAGTTTTATAAGCCTCAGCCGACTTGGGTGCACGAAAAGGAACTATAATTCCGTTAATTAATAAAAATCGAGATAAATAGGGCATATCAATCACCCTTTCATCCATTAAAAATTCTTTCAAATATTTCTTAACATCGCTTACTGAAGTTGAATCGGGCGAACCTAAATTCATTAATATAACACCTCTTTTTTTTGCTTCCATACTATTTTAATATTGGCAAATGTATTATTTCAAAAATTGTTTTCAACTATAGAACCCAATAACATTTAGGGCAATCAACAAAACATTTTTTATTTGGTTTGAAAAAACCTTAAAAAGGGGCAGTAAAACCTGAAATGAGGAAAGAAACAAGTAAAATGACAATTAAATGACAAAGACATGACTTAAGTCATACATTTCTGCCATCTATCCGAGATACTTTTGCGTAAGTATTTAGACCAATATTTAAGAACAACAGATGATGAATCTTTCCAACTTTTTTGCAATAGGCATTAACTACAAAAAAAATGATGCTTCCGTTAGAGGGCAATTTGCCATTAGCACAGAACAATATGCCGCTATTTTGCAAAAAGCAGTTGATTACGCCATAAAAGAACTGGTAATTTTAAGCACTTGCAATCGTACAGAAATATACGGCATAGCTCAACAACCGGAAGACTTAATTCACTTGCTTTGTAGTGAAACTATTGGCAGTGAAGCGCTTTTTATGGAACGCTGCTACATCAAACAAGGTAAAGAAGCCATTCACCATATTTTTACAGTAAGTGCCGGGTTAGACTCTCAAATTTTAGGCGACTATGAAATTGTTGGCCAAATGAAACTGGCTGTGAAATTTGCCAAAGAAAAAGGCTTTGTAGGTTCATTTTTAGAAAGACTTTTCAATACGGTATTACAATCATCCAAAACCATTAAAAATCAAACGGCATTAAGTGGCGGAACTGTATCTGTTTCATTTGCCGCTATACAATATTTAAAAGAACACCTTCAAGATATTCCCAATAAAAATATTTTGTTGATTGGTACAGGAAAAATTGGTAAAAACACTTGTAAAAATTTAATTGATTATTTAAATACTACCAATATTACGCTCATCAATCGTACCAATGAAAAAGCCATTGAGTTAGCAAATGAGTTAGGTATTGGTACTGCCAACTTCCATCACCTTCCTTCTCTAGTTGACAAAGCCGATGTTATTATTGTGGCTACCAATTCAGAAACTCCCATTCTTTTTAAAGAAAACTTTGAACACTCAGGCAAAAAAATTCTGATTGACTTATCTATTCCAAACAATATTGATCCTAACACTGCTCAGTTATCGCATATAGCATTAGTAAACGTTGATGATCTTGCTAAAATTAATGATGCAACTTTACAAATGCGCCAAGCTGAAGTGCCCAAAGCACTTGCTATAATTCAGGAATTTGAAGCAGAGTTTATAGAATGGTTAGATAGTAGAAAATTTGTACCGGTAATTAAAGCCGTAAAGAAGAAATTAGAGGACATGAACAACTGCGAAATGTTTCATGCAGTGTATGCAACAAAACAACATCAAACTTCTACGGATGAAGCAGTACAAAAAGCAGTAAAGAATATGGCAGTAAAATTGCGAACCCAGTATCAACCGGGCTGCAATTTTATAGAAGCCATCAATGATTTTATTACCATTAGCAGTAATTGATTTTATTTACAACATGGCAATTATTAAAATTGGAACCAGAGAAAGCCAATTAGCCGTATGGCAAGCTACACTGGTTCAAACATTATTGGCACAACACCAGGTTAAAAGTGAATTGCATTATATTAAAAGTGATGGCGATATTGATTTAGTTACACCACTGTATGCGCTTGGCGTACAAGGTGTTTTTACAAAAACTTTAGATGCGGCATTATTAAGTAAAAAAATTGACATTGCGGTTCACTCTATGAAAGATGTACCTACGCAATTAGCAAAAGGTATTGTACAAGCTGCCGTATTACCCCGTGCTTCTTTTAATGATATTCTCGTTTATAAAAATGATACAAATTTTTTAGAAAACACACAATCACCCGCAGTTATAGCTACCAGTAGCATTCGCCGAAAAGCACAATGGCTACACCGTTACCCTAACCATACCATTGAAAATTTAAGAGGTAATGTAAATACACGTTTACAAAAAGTGGCTAACAGTGAATGGCATGGCGCCATATTTGCGGCTGCAGGCTTGGAAAGAATTAATTTAAGGCCCGAAAAATCCATAGACTTGACCTGGATGCTACCTGCTCCGGCTCAAGGGGCAATTGTGGTTGTTTGCAGGGAAGAAGATATTGCTACCTACCAAATGATTCATGCAATTAATGATGCACCTACTGAACTTTGCACAAAAATTGAACGCGATTTTTTACAAACATTAATGGGCGGATGTTCCACACCTATTAGTGCTTTAGCTACATGTACAGACAAGGAAGTGATTTTTAAAGGAAATATTACCGGTACCGATGGTAAACTTCAATATAACATTGAAAAACGTACAGCAATTAATTTGGCAAAAAATTTAGGGGTTGAGGCTGCCAATGAATTATTACTAACCGATGCTAAAATGTTGATAGAATCTATTAAAAATGCAAAATAATAATACGATACAGGTTTTATGTACCCGGCCATTAGACTCACTTTTGGTTACGAATGCATTTAACAGAGGTATAAGCATTGATACTATACCTTTTATTGAAACCATCCCTTTAGCCGATGAGGACATTTCAAATACCATTAACGACCTGGCACAAAAAAAAATTACGGCCATTTTTACTAGCATGAATGCAGTTGATGCAGTTACGGCTCGCTTAAATCATGTGCCCAAATGGGATATCTTTTGTTTAGGTGGAGTTACAAAAGAGAAAGTGTTACAATTTTTTGGCGAAAAACATTTTAAAGCAAGTGCAAAAAGTGCAGGGTTACTTGCAGAAAAAATTATTGAACACAAACCAGAAAATCAGCTAGTATTTTTTTGTGGCGATCAACGCATGGATGAACTGCCTGAAACCTTAGCCGTTAATGGCTTTCCAACGCAACAAGTGGTTGTATATAAAACCATTCAAACACCAGTTGAAACCTCAAAAAATTACCAAGGCATTGTATTTTTTAGCCCCAGTGCAGTACATAGTTTCTTCTCCGTAAATACCATACCATTATCAACTGTTTTATTTGCTATTGGAAAAACTACCGCTGCCACCATTCAAACCTATGTTCAAAATAAAATTATTACCAGCGAATGGCCCGGTAAAGAACAAATGATTGATGTGGTACTAAACTATTTTAAACCTATTAACATTAATGCATGAGTGTAATAAAAAACGATTTAATATTAAGAACATTACGTGGTGAAAAAACTGAAAGAGTGCCTGTTTGGATGATGCGACAAGCTGGTAGATATTTACCTGAATACATGGAATTGCGGAGAAAGTACGGCTTTTTTGAACGTTGCCAAACACCTGAATTAGCTTGTGAAATTACTTTACAACCTGTTGATATTATTGGCGTTGATGCGGCTATTTTATTCTCAGATATTTTAGTTGTACCACAAGCAATGGGACTTGAAGTACAATTAATTGAAAGTAAAGGACCTATATTACCCAACCCCATTCAAACTGGTAATGATTTACAAAGAATACATATACCCGATGTGCATGAATCATTAGGCTATGTATTTAAAGCTATTCAGTTAATAAAGAAAGAACTTAATGGAAGAGTACCCTTAATTGGTTTTGCCGGAGCACCCTGGACATTGTTGTGCTACATGGTACAAGGCAAAGGTTCAAAAACATTTGATGAAGCAAAAGCCTTTTGCTACCAACAACCACAACTGGCACACCAACTTTTACAAATGATTACCGATACCACCATTGCCTACTTACAACAACAAATTGCAGCCGGTGCCGATACGGTTCAAGTATTTGATAGCTGGGGTGGACTATTAAGCAAAGCTGATTTCGAAACCTACTCACTACCCTATTTAGAACAAATTGTAAAAGCCATACAACCCATTGCACCCGTTATTCTGTTTGCAAAAGGTGCATGGTATAGCCTAACTGAAATGGCAAACACCGGTGCTGCAGCTTTGGGCATTGATTGGTGTACGCCTCCCAATATAGCACGGCAATTGGCCGGAGAAAAAATTACCCTTCAAGGCAATTTCGATCCCGCAAAACTATTATCACCGATTTCTGAAATAAAAAAAGAAGTGAAGAATATGCTACAAGCATTTGGTGGCCAACACCATATTGCCAATTTAGGACATGGCATTTTACCGAATGTACCGGTTGATCATGCCAAAGCTTTTGTTGATACCGTAAAAGAATGGCAACCTAATTAATGTTTAATGTTTTGCACATGAGTAGCATTAACAATTTTAAAAATGAGTGGATTGATTTTATTCACAATTTGCAAGACACTATTTGCCGTGCATTAGAGTTAGCTGATGGTAAAGCTAAATTCATGCAAGATGAATGGCAGCGCAAACCCGATGGAACTGGCGGTGGTGGAAAAACAAGAGTAATAGCCAATGGAAATGTGTTTGAAAAAGGTGGTGTAAACACTTCAGTAGTATATGGTAGTATAACCGATGCTATGCGCAAACAATTGCAAATGGATGGTGATGAATGGTTTGCATGTGGCTTAAGTTTGGTTATTCATCCTTTCAACCCATTTGTTCCTACAATACACTGTAATTATCGCTATTTTGAATTATACAAAAGCAACAGCGTAGTGGATAGATGGTTTGGAGGCGGCACAGATCTTACACCCTACTATTTATTTCCTGAGGATGCAATACATTTTCATCAAACTCATAAAACCGCTTGTGATCAGTTTGATACTTCCTTTTATCAATCATTCAAAATAAATTGCGATAACTATTTTGTAAACACACATCGGCAAAATGAACGGAGAGGCATTGGCGGAATTTTTTATGACCACCAACGACCCACTGAAGAAAAAAATGAACAATTTTGGCTAAACTTTGCCAAAGCTTGTGGTGATGCCTTTATAAAAGCATACATACCAATAGTAGAAAAAAGAAAAAACTCCAACTTTACTCCTGAACATAAGTATTGGCAAGAAATAAGACGTGGTCGTTATGTTGAATTTAATTTACTGCACGACCGCGGTACCATATTCGGATTAAAAACCAACGGAAGAACTGAAAGTATTTTAATGAGCCTGCCTCCTACCGTTAGGTTTGATTACAACTATCAACCCCAACCCAGCTCTGCCGAAGCAAATTTATTAGCGGTATGCTTACAGCCAATAGATTGGCTCAACATACAACAACCCACTTCCGTTAGTGAAGAAGAATGGGCAAAGAAAACGAACCAATGTTAACCTTTAAATACGATTTTATGTATTTACAAAAACGAAACAGAATTTTACGGAAATCAGCTGCAATTAGAAGTTTGGTAGCTGAAACCGCTTTAACACCCAATGATTTTATTGCTCCTTTATTTATACAAGAAGGCCACAATGAAAAAACCCCCATTCCTTCCATGCCCGGGTATTTTAGAAATAGTCTCGATATTACCGTTAATGAGGTAAAAGAACTCTATAATCTGGGCATTAAAAGCGTACTGCTTTTTGTGAAAGCATTAGATGAAACAAAAGATAATGAAGGTAAAGAAGCATGGAATCCAAATGGGCTAATGCAAAGAAGCATAAAAGCCATAAAAGAAGCTGTACCGGAAATGTTTGTAATGACAGATGTTGCTCTTGATCCTTATTCCATTTATGGCCATGATGGCATTGTTAAAGATGGAGAAATTGTAAACGATGAAACGGTTGATGCATTAATTAAAATGAGTGTAAGCCATGCAGCAGCTGGAGCCGATATGGTTGCCCCAAGCGATATGATGGATGGAAGAATAGGTGCAATAAGAGAAGCATTAGAAGAAAGCGGTTTTACCAAAACAGGCATCATGAGCTATAGTGCTAAATACGCTTCCTGTTTTTATGGACCTTTTAGAGATGCATTAGACAGTGCTCCGGGTTTTGGCGATAAAAAAACTTACCAAATGAATTATGCCAACCGCATAGAAGCAATTAATGAAACACTACAAGATGTGGAAGAAGGGGCAGACATTGTTATGGTTAAACCTGCCATGGCTTATTTAGATATTATTCGTGAAGTAAAAAATGCAGTAACAGTTCCCGTAAGTGCCTACCATGTAAGTGGTGAGTATGCCATGATTAAAGCAGCAGCAGAACGTGGTTGGCTTGACGAAAACAAAGCTATTATCGAAAGTTTAACTTCTATTAAACGTGCCGGCGCCGATTTAATTGCTACTTATTTTGCTAAACAAGCAGTTTTATTATTAAATCAATAATTCTTAAAGCCATGTTTATCATTAATATTACCTACAAAGCACCCGTACAAGAAATTGACAATCACATGGAAGCACATGTGGCATTTTTGGAAAAGCATTATCAATTAGGAAAATTCATTGCTTCAGGAAGAAAAGAGCCAAGAACCGGCGGAATTATTTTGGCAATGGCTGAAAGTAAAAAAGAAATAGAAACCATCATGGCAGAAGACCCTTTCTTTACCAACAACTTGTCGGAATTCAGTATTATTGAATTTAAACCTACCAAAGCTGTGAAAGCTTTTACTGCTATGTTAGACAATTACCACTCATAAATTTTATCATATGCATATTAAGAATAGTGAGCAATTATTTCAACGGGCACAAAAAAGTATTCCGGGTGGTGTAAACTCACCGGTTCGTGCATTTAAAAGCGTGGGGGGCAATCCCATTTTCATTCAAAAAGCCAAAGGGACATATTTGTATGATGAAGATGGCAATACCTACATAGATTACATTGCGTCATGGGGACCCATGATTCTTGGACATGCCTACGAACCGGTAATAAAAGCTATTCAGGAGAAAGCTGTTTTTTCAACTTCATTCGGTGCACCTACACAACTTGAAATTGAAATGGCAGAATTAATTATCAGCATGGTACCTAATGTTGATTTAATAAGAATGGTGAGCAGTGGAACCGAGGCTTGTATGAGCGCATTACGATTAGCAAGAGGCTATACCGGCAAAAACAAATTCATAAAATTTGAAGGTTGTTATCATGGACATGCCGATGCATTTTTGGTAAAAGCAGGCAGTGGCGTAGCAACATTCAACATTCAAACCGTACCGGGAATACCTGCTGCTGTAAGTGATGATACATTAACTTGTGCTTACAACGACTTAAATGCTGTTGAAAAATTAGTAGCCGCTCATCCCAATGAAATTGCAGCTATCATAGTTGAACCGGTTGCCGGGAATATGGGCTGCATTTTACCGGAACAAGGATTTTTAGAAGGGCTACGTAAAATTTGTACACAGCATAACATTGTATTAATTTTTGATGAAGTAATGACCGGTTTTAGATTAGCTGCCGGGGGAGCACAGCAACGTTTTTCTATTGACGCAGATTTAGTTACCTATGGTAAAGTAATTGGTGCAGGTATGCCTGTTGGTGCGTTTGGCGGCAAAAAAGAAATCATGCAACACATTGCGCCATTAGGTAATGTATATCAGGCCGGCACTTTAAGTGGCAACCCCATTGCCATGATTGCAGGATTTACCTTATTAACAGAATTAAAAAATAACTCTGCCATATATAAAGAACTGGATGATAAGACTGCTTATTTACACAAGGGATTGAATGAAGTATTTGCAGCATCAAAAACCCCATATACCATTAACCGATTAGGTTCCATGATTAGTGTACATTTTAGCAATAAACCTGTAACTAATTTTGAAACTGCTGCTGCTGCCAATAACGATTTATTTAAAAAATATTTTCATGCCATGTTGAAGCGTGGTATTTACTTACCCCCATCACCATTTGAAAGTTGGTTTTTGAATAATGCAATTACCTATGCCGATTTAGACAAAACAATAGCAGCAAGTAAAGAAAGTTTGCAAGAGATTTTATAAAGCATTTAAATACTACAACGAAAAGGCAACTACGTTAGTGTTAGTTGCCTTTTTATTAAGTTACAAAATATTTTAGGGATTATTTCAACAAATCGCAAGGTTTTAAACCGGTATGTTTTTTAAATGCCGCAGAAAAATGCGATATGGAAGAATATCCCAACAATGCTGAAACATCGGTAACGCTCAAGCCTTTTTCATACAACAAATACTTGGCATGTTCCATACGTTGTTGTTGGTAAAAATCAAAAATGGTTGTACCAAACACCTCTTTAAAACCTTTTTTCAAGTAGCATTCATTCATGGCTACTTTTCTACTTAATTCTTTAATAGTAATAGGTTCGCCAATGTGTTGCAGCAATAAATCACGGGCTTTATAAATTTGTTCTTTGCCCCTATCATCTGCTAAAAATTTACAAACAAATCTTTCCTCTTTTTCTTCTACCAAACAATCTAAACTAAATAACAATAACTCATGAATCTTTGCATTCACAAAAATATTCTCCAAAACACCACTGTAAGAATGGTTTAAAAAGCTGTTTAAAATACTACGCTTCTTTGGACAAATTGGGAATACTTTAGTAAATGGATGTGGGTGTTTAAATGCCAATACCTCATCCTTCTTATTACTTAATTTTACATTATGTGTAAATTGATGCAAGAAAGTGGAGGAAAAATGAAAATTAAACACATCGAGTGTATGAACATTCCCATCACAATTTTCAGTAGGTAATTGTTGGCAATTGGCGCAACTTTTTTCAGAACAGTAACGGTTACCAACGGTACAAAAACGCAATTCTAAATACTGATTTTCCGGACTGGAGGCATCATAATGATAAACCAACATTCCGGTATCTTCCGTGGTTAAACTTTGCTGCGCATTATATCTTCTTATAATATATTGAATAGAATCAGGAATATGCTGCGATTTCTGATACAGCAAATTCATACTGGGTTCAATACCATTTTTGTGTGCTTCTTTTAAAATTTCTAATGCCTGTAACATATTAAGGCAAAATTAAGTTGAACCGAAAAAAAATAAGTCACAATACTGTAAAACACACCATTTAAAAAAATGGCTGAAAAGCTGTTAAAATGGCACTTTTAAGGCGTTAAAAAGTGCCTGAAAATAGTGGATAAATACCTGTAAAATATGCAATTTTAGGCTTCAAATTCATTATCTTCGCCGACTATCGTATAGTTGAAAAATCATAAAAACTATTCTTAATTTATGAGTGAAACACAGCAAAGTTTAGCAGAAGCCCAAAATAAAAATTACGGAGCAGATAGTATTCAGGTATTAGAAGGTTTAGAAGCCGTGAGAAAAAGGCCCGCCATGTATATAGGCGATATCGGTGTTAAAGGCTTACACCACCTTGTTTATGAAGTTGTAGATAACTCAATTGACGAAGCATTAGCCGGTTATTGTAAAAATATAGAAGTAACTATTCATGAAGATAATTCTATAAGTGTTAAAGATGATGGTCGCGGAATTCCCACTGCCATGCACAGCAAAGAAAAGCGCAGTGCATTAGAGGTAGTAATGACAGTACTACATGCAGGTGGTAAATTTGATAAAAACACTTATAAAGTATCCGGTGGTTTGCATGGAGTGGGGGTAAGTTGTGTGAATGCACTCAGTTCGAAATTAATTGTTACAGTTCAGCGCGAAGGAAAAATATTTGAACAAGAATATAAAATTGGCGTTCCCCAATATGCAGTAAGAGAAATTGGTGTAAGTGATAAAACAGGCACTTTAATACATTTTTGGCCTGATAACACCATTTTTCAGGAAACAGTTTATAGGCGTGAAATTTTGGAAGGTCGTTTACGCGAACTAGCTTTTTTGAATAAAAGAATTCATATAACGCTAAATGATTTGCGCGAAAAAAATGAGGATGGAACTACTTATAGCAAAGCTTTTTACAGTGAAGGAGGTATAGTTGAATTTGTGGAAATGTTGGATGAAATTGGCAAAAGAACGCCACTAATTGCCAAAACCCTTTATTTTGAAGGCCATGACGAAGCTACTAATATTGCCGTTGAAGTAGCAATGACCTATAACAATGATTTTAAAGAACACATCTTTTCGTATGTAAACAATATTAATACAATTGAAGGTGGTACACACGTTACCGGATTTAGACAAGCACTTACCCGAGTATTTAAGAGTTATGGTGATAAAGAAGGATTGTTTGAAAAAGCGAAAGTTGAAGTTGAAGGTGATGATTTTAGAGAAGGTTTAAGTGCCATAGTTTCCGTTAAAATTCCTGACCCACAATTTGAAGGCCAAACAAAAACAAAATTAGGGAACACAGAGGCTTCAGGTATTGTTCAAACCACTGTTTCTAAAGCTTTACAAGCATACTTGGAAGAAAATCCTAAGGAGGCCAAAAACGTTATTTCAAAAATAATTTTAGCAGCGCAAGCACGTGTTGCAGCTAAAAAGGCACGAGATCTGGTTCAGCGAAAAACTGTTTTGAGTGGCGGTGGTCTTCCTGGAAAATTAGCAGATTGTTCAGAAAGAGATGCAGAAAAGTGCGAACTATTTTTGGTTGAGGGAGATTCGGCCGGAGGAACTGCTAAACAAGGCCGCGATAGAAGTTACCAGGCTATTTTACCATTAAGAGGTAAAATTTTAAACGTTGAAAAAGCCATGGAACACAAAATTTATGAAAATGAAGAAATAAGAAATATGTACACGGCCCTAGGTGTTACTGTAGGTACTCCCGATGATCCGAAACAATTAAACTTATCAAAATTGCGGTATCATAAATTAATTATCATGACCGATGCTGACGTAGATGGTTCGCACATTGCTACCCTTATTCTAACTTTTGTGTACCGCTATATGAAGGAATTAGTAGAACATGGTTATGTTTATATTGCACAACCGCCTTTATACCTTGTTAAAAAAGGAAAAGAACAAGCTTATGCTTATACAGAAGAACAACGTAAAGCATTAATTGAAAAATTAGGAGCCGGCAAAGAAGATAGTGTTACCATTCAACGTTACAAAGGTTTAGGAGAAATGAATGCAGAACAACTTTGGGAAACTACAATGGACCCCAGTCGCCGTACATTAAAAAAAGTAACGATTGAAAGTGCAGCAGAGGCTGATAGGATATTTAGCATGTTAATGGGCGATGAAGTAGCGCCAAGAAGAGAATTTATTGAAACACATGCCCGTTATGCTCGTATTGATGCATAACAATAAATACCAAATTTTAAACTATATTGCAAACAAGTAGCAAGACAGAATGGATTGTTACTTGTAATAATGAAAAAAAATTATTCATTCATTCTCGTAACAGAGAATACAAAAACACAAAACAATGGACACATCAAAAATGATTAAAGCATATTGCTTAAAAACAAAAGAAAAAAATGTACCTATGCATGATGCCGTTATTACTAAAACTGCCAAAGGTGGTTATATGGCCAGTGGTAACGATGGTAAAGGCAACAAAATGGCTGCTATTTTAAGCGAAGCAAAGGCATTACAAGCCATAGCTGATGGCGTAGCCAAAAAAGGATTTTAATTAGTAATTTCAATTTTACAATAGAGCAGCCTTTTAAATAAAAGGCTGCTTTTTTTAACCTTTCAAAACTAAAACGGAAAACGTTTGCCCATTTTACGGGTAATTTTAAACATAACATCAGTTCCAGAAACATGCCAATTGGTAGGCTTTTGATAACTTGCAGACCATAAAGTTTCTCCCCCTTTCACTAATACACAATTAGCATACACATCAGCAGTTTTATTGCTAACACTTGCTCCAACTACAGGGTCCATACTAGTACCCCAAAAAATAAGATTACGCATTGCCCCTATACCCATGGAAGCTAAATCGCTCATGATTCTATTACTAGTTACATTCATTTTAATTACAGCATCAACACCTAGTATTTTGCACAACATATCCGGATCAGCATTAAATGCTGCTGAAGCAAAAATTCCCGCACTGTTTAACAATCCATTCGTTTTATCAGGACTTTGTATTTGAGCTTCAGCAATTTTCTTTTTTGGTCGGCCATAACGTTGCAAATTAGCCAACAAAATTTGCTGATATGTATAACCCGTTTTTACAGCAGCAGAATCTAATTGCGCTTGTGTTACATTACGCGGCATATTACCGGTATATTGAACAAGTACAGGTAATATAGCCATAGTTTTAACTTTTGCAGTTACTGCATTGGCACTTAAAACAGGCTTATGAGTGCTACAACTTATACAAAACAATAAGAGTAAAGCACTAAGCAGTGTAAATTTCATTTTCATGCAGAATTAATTTTTTGTAAAAATGTAGAAGCCAATTGAAATACCAAGCAGTTAAAAGGATGAATGGGAGCTTTTATATATAAATGGAGTTAATAAAATGATAATGCAATACTCAATTGGTATGCAATTACATAGCAGCAGCAGTAACAGTAGCAGCTTGCATTTTTTGTAGAAAGTGAAGCATGGCCTGCATGGAAAGCATATCATCAACTACAAGTAAAAAGTTTTTACCGGCTTGTTTTAATTTGGCTTTATTAGTGGCAGTTTGTATATAGGTTAAAATATTTTTAAATAAATCAGATTCAAAATATGGCGAATCGGGTTTGTTAATAAAATAACAACGAAGCACATTTTCTTTTAAAGTCATTTTTTCGAAACCCAAGGCAACACCTGCCCAACGAGCCCTAACCGTATCAAACAAATCAACCACCGGTGATGGTAAAGGTCCAAAGCGGTCTTCCATTTCTTGTTTAAAGGTGGTTAATTCTGTTTCGTTTTCACAATTATCCAGACGAGTATATAATGAAAGGCGTTCAGTAATATTAGCAACATAATCATCAGGAATTAGAATTTCTAAATCTGTATCAATGGTACAGTCGCTTACAAAATCATCTTGTTGTGAAATCTCTTCCTGAAATAATTCTTTGAAACTACTGCGTTTTAATTCACGCATGGCTTCATCTAAAATTTTCTGATACATTTCAAAACCAATTTCGGCCATAAAGCCGCTTTGCTCTCCGCCCAACATATTACCTGCTCCACGAATATCTAAATCGCGCATAGCAATTTGGAAGCCGCTACCTAAATCGCTGAATTGTTCTAAAGTTTGTAAACGCTTACGCGAATCAGTGGGCAAAGTAGCCATGGGTGGTGCTAATAAATAACAAAAGGCTTTTTTATTACTTCTGCCAACACGTCCACGCAATTGGTGCAAATCACTTAAACCAAAATGATGCGCATTATTAACGATGATGGTATTGACGTTAGGAATATCTACCCCGCTTTCTACTATGTTGGTACAAACTAAAACATCATATTTCTTATCAATAAAATCTAATATTCGTTTTTCCAATTCATGTCCTTCTAATTGGCCATGTGCATATCCAATACTTAAATCGGGGCAAGATGCCTGAATCAATGCCGCCATTTCTGCTAAGCCTTGCACACGATTATGTATAAAAAATACCTGGCCGCCACGCTCGGTTTCAAAATATATTGCATCGCGAATAAAATCTTCATTAAACACGTGCACTTCCGTTTGAATAGGTTGCCGATTTGGTGGTGGTGTATTAATGATACTTAAATCTCTTGCCCCCATTAATGAAAATTGCAGTGTACGTGGAATTGGCGTTGCCGTTAATGTTAAGCAATCAACATTTGATTTTAGTGTTTTTAGTTTTTCTTTATGACCTACGCCAAATTTTTGTTCTTCATCAATTATCATCAAACCCAATTCTTTAAACTTAACATCTTTGCTTAAAATAGCATGCGTACCAATTAATATATCTACTTTCCCTTCTGCAACGCGTTGTAAAGTTTCTTTTTTCTCTTTAGCCGATTTAAATCGATTTACAAAATCGATAGTAACCGGAAAATCTTTTAAACGTTCTTTAAATGTTTTATAGTGTTGGAATGCCAAAATGGTAGTGGGCACTAACACTGCCGCTTGTTTCCCATCAACACAACATTTAAATGCCGCACGTATAGCCACCTCCGTTTTACCAAAACCTACATCGCCACAAATAAGCCTATCCATTGGGCTAGGACTTTCCATATCTTTTTTAACTTCAATAGTAGCTTTGCTTTGATCAGGAGTATCTTCATAAATAAAAGAAGCTTCTAACTCTGTGTTCATGTAGTTATCCGGCGAGAACTGAAATCCTTGTCTAGCCTTTCGTTCAGCATACAAGCTAATTAAATCAAAAGCCAGTTCTTTTACCTTTGTTTTAGTTTTTTCTTTTAGTTTATTCCAAACATCACTACCCAGTTTATTGATTTTAGGAACAGAACCATCTTTGCCTGTGAATTTAGATATTTTGTGTAATGAGTTAATGTTTACATACAAAATATCATTGTCTTTGTAAATAATTCTAACCGCTTCCTGCCATTTACCATTTACTTCAATTTTTTGCAAGCCACTAAAAGTACCAACACCATGATCGATATGTGTAACAAAATCACCAGGCTGTAATTCTCGCAATGTTTTAATAGTAAGCGCTTTGCTTTTACTATAGGCTTGTTTTATTTTGTATTTGTGATAGCGCTGAAAAATTTGGTGATCAGTGTAACAAACCACTTTTTGTTCATGATCAATAAATCCTTTATGAATACTAATGGGTACCGGAACAAATTTAATTTCTGCAGATAAATCGGTAAAAATACTATTTAAACGTTCTAACTGTTTGGCTTGATCAGAGAAAATATAAATGGCATATCCGTTAGCTTCATAGTTACTTAAATTTTGCATTAACAGCGGAAACTGCCTGTTAAAAGAAGGTTGTTCTTCTGTTTGAAAAGTAATAGTTGTTTTTCCGAAATACGGCGCATAGCCAAATTCAATAATGTTATGTTGCTGAATTTGTCGTGTTATGGTAGTGGAAGGAGTAAAATCATTTAATCCAACCGATTTTAAAATTTTGGTTTCATCTTCATCAGATTCTAACAGCAAGGCATCATCGTAATTTTTTTCTAAAAACTGTCCCAGCTCTTCTTCTTGCACTTCCAGTTTATTCAAAACAATATCCCAATCGCTTAACCATATTAATGTATTGCTACTTAAAAAGTCAAACAATGAAATTTTTTCGCCTTCTCCAAAGTTGGTTTCAACATTTGGAATAATACTTACTTGCAATATTTTGCGTTCACTCAATTGTGTTTCCGGATCAAAAATTCGAATACTGTCAACTTCATTTCCAAATAATTCTATGCGATAAGGCTTTTCATTACCGAAAGAATAAATATCTAAAATACCTCCGCGAAGCGCAAACTGTCCGGGTTCATATACAAAATCGTTACGCTCAAAACCAAAGCTTACCAAAGTTTCCATTAATGCATCGGGAGCAATGCTATCATTGGTTTTGATTAGGATGGTGTTTTTATTGAGTGTTTTTGATTGAATTACTTTTTCGGCTAATGCTTCCGGATAGGTTACTATTATTTTTTTATTGCCTCCGGCAGATAAACGTGTAAGCATTTCAGTACGAAGCATTACATGCGACGTATTCAACAGCTTAAAATTTTTGCGCAATTTGAATGAAGAAGGGAAATAAAATACATCTAATGCATTGGTTAAACTTTCAATAGCATTATAAAAGTATGCTGCATCTTCTGCGTCATTTAAAACAATAAGATGATTGTTTTGATCAAATTGCGGATGTTGGTACAAGGCTGCAATAAAACATTCAGGACTACTTCCTTTTAAGCCTGATAAATAAATTTTGCATTCGGGGGAATCTGAATTGGCAACAGAAATCTGATCCACCAGTAATTTAGCCTGGGGGGTATTGATAAAACCATTCAATAGCACACCTATGTTCATACAACAGGGTGCAAATTTACAATTAATTCAAGGGAATTTAAAAAAACAGTACGAATCAATCAATTAATACACAGCATTATTACTAATTTGAATAGTAATTTGAGCAATTGAGTCTTTTTGCACATTTATTGGCTGAATATTATTCTTGTCATCATAAGCATTTGCGTAAAACATTCCATTTACTTTAGTGAATAATGAATAATTACCCACAGGAAGCGCCTTATAAAAGAAACCCTCTTTATTGCTAGTTACAGAATCAACAAATGAAGTAAAAATTTGTCGGTAAATAGGTGCCTCATCTACCCTTACCACCTGCGACATGTTAGTTAATTTATAAATATATATCGTTGTTGAAATGGGCTTTGGCTGAGGCTTTGGAGCATTTGGAGCAGGCATTTGATTGCCGGCAACTAAAAAAACTTTTCCGGCAACACCTTGTTTAATATTTTTTGTAGATATTGCTTTTTTTTGCAACAAACAGCTTGAGGAAATTAAAAGTAGAGAAAATAACACAAAAAGATTTTTAATCATAAAGCATTTTGAATGTTTAAAGTATCTAATTTAGTAAAATTAAGCTGTTCACATACAATACTGTACTATGTTTAAAAAATTACACCTTGCTTATTTTTTATTTTTATTGTTGTGTAGTGGAAGTGTATTGGCGCAAAATGTTCGCTCCAATCAGGAATATCAAAAACTTTCAGAAGCTATACGCACAAAGGAAAATTCTAATTTTCAAAAGGCCTTGCAAATGGCTAGGCAGGAAGGTTGGTTCATAAGACGAGTTACACCTACCGGTCGGGTAATTTCATTAGCCGGAGTTGATGAAAAAGGCAACCCGTTATATTTAAGTACATTTAATAACACTACCGCTGCTGCAACCACCAATACTAATCAACTTTGGCCCGGAGGAAGCTCTAATTTGAATCTTTCAGGTTCTTCGAATAGTATAGTTGGGAAATTGGCTATGTGGGATGGTGGAACTCCTTTACCCAATCATGTGGAATTAATTGGTAGAATTGTTAATCCCGATTCAGCAGCTGTAAGCGACCATGCCACACATGTGGCAGGTACATTAATTGCCACTGGTATTAACCCCATTGCAAAAGGGATGGCTTTCAATGCTCAAAAACTAATTGCGTACGATTATAATAATGACCAGTCAGAAATGATGTCCGCTTCACCCAACTTATTATTGTCCAACCACTCTTATGGATATTTAGCGGGTTGGAACTATGACGGTACCAACTGGAGTTGGTATGGCGATACAACTATTAGTACCAGTAAATCATATGGTTTTGGGTATTATGATCAAAGTGCGCAAATGTTCGACTCAATTGCTTACAATGCACCTTATTACCTCATTAGTATGTCGGCAGGTAATTCCAGAAATTCAAATGGACCAGCCGTAGGTAGTAAGTACTTATATAATGGTAATAGTAACAAATCAATTTACCGAACTACTTCTATACCCAATAACCCTGATTATGGATCAATTGCCTATACACAAGATGCGAAAAACATTTTGGCAGTAGGTGCCGTAAATGGTATTCCATTGGGCTATAATTATCCAAGCGATGTGGTAATGAGTAGTTTTAGTTCATGGGGACCTACCAGTGATGGCCGAATTAAGCCGGATGTGGTAGCAGATGGTGTAAATGTTACTTCAAGTTGGAGTACCTCTACTACGGCGTACCAAACAGAAAGTGGTACTTCTATGGCAGCACCCAATGCTACAGGATCATTGTATTTGCTTCAGGAGTATTACAACAAATTGCACCCTGGCAGCTTCATGCGCTCAGCTACTTTAAAAGGCTTGGCAATTCACACTGCTAATCAAGCAGGAACAGCAGCCGGACCAAGCTATCAATTTGGATGGGGATTGTTGAATGTATTAAAAGCTTCATCCGTAATCACTTCCTCTTATAATCAACAATCAGATACAATTATTGAAAAAACCTTATCGAATACTGTACCTTATACCATGAATGTTGTTGCATCTGGAAAAGGCCCTTTGGTAGCGACATTAGCATGGTTAGATCCACCCATTACGCCATTATCAACCACTAATTCGGTGAATAATACAACACCTCGCTTGGTAAACGATTTAGATATGCGTATTTCCAATGGCGGCAACACTTATAAACCGTGGATCTTAAATCCCACTAATCCTAGTGCAGCTGCAACAAAGGGAGATAATTATTTAGATAATGTTGAAAAGATATCGGTTGATAGTGCTGTGCCAGGTCAAATTTATACATTAACTATTACGAATAAAGGCAACTTACAACGAGGAACACAAGCATTTTCTTTAATTGTTAGTGGCATTGGTGGCACTGCTTACTGTGCATCAGGTGCAACTAACAATACCGGAACACGAATTGATAGCGTTTCATTTGCGGGCATTAACAACAAAAACACCACCACTAATACTACTTATAGCAACTTTACTAATTTAACAGGCAAAATACAACCCAACCAAACATTGCCATTTACCATTGTATTGAATAGTTCTGATGCTACCAATAATCCTAAAGTGGTGAAAGTTTATATTGATTATAATAACAATGGCAGCTTCTCCGATCCGGGTGATCAAGTTGGAGCAATTGTTGCAGCTGGCAATGGTACTTATACCATCAATATCACCACACCTGGCAACTTACCTTTAAACAACTTAACATTAATGCGTATAGTGGCTGTAGAAACCACAGATTCTTCTACTGTTACTTCTTGTGGAAATTATGGTTATGGCGAAACGCAAGATTATAGAATTCAGTTTATCGCTCCTTCTAACAACTTAACTTTAGCTGGCATTATTTCACCAACTGCCGGAAACTGTGCTGCTAATAATCAATACCTTACTGTTCAAATTTTAAACAAGGGAACTATAAGTGCAAGTAATTTTACCTTAAATGCTACTGTAAGTAACGGTGGCAACGTAATTGCCAATTTAAGTGGATTATATACTTTAACGTTAGCGGCAGGAGCATCAGACACTTATGTTTTTCAAACACCTTTTACCACCGTTGCAGGTAACACCTATACTATTAGTGCTAAAGTAAATTATGTAGCGGATCAAGATACCACTGACAATACCAACACATCCATTTTAGCTATTTCAAGTGCACCCACTGCACCCCAAGGTACAGCAACTATATGTGGTTCAAATACTGCTTACTTAAAAGCAAGCAATGTAAATAGCAATAGCACCTATTTGTGGTTTAGTTCAGATACTGCCACCTCACCCATTGCTGTTGGATCGAATACTTCTACCACAACTATACCCAGTAATAATACCTACTATTTACAAACGGGCAGTAAAGCTACCATTGGACCCGCTAATAAAGCAGTATATGGAACAGGAGCATACAATGCATTTGCCGGAAATTATGTGACTTTCCATGCTTATACCCCCATTACCATTGAAACTGCGAAAATGTATATTGGCAATCCCGGTACCATACAAATTACATTGGCTTCAAATCTTACAGTTAGCAGTGATGGATCTAGCTATTCTTATATTCCTGTGCAAAGTGTAAGCTTTAATGTTGCCGCCACAAATCCCAATCCTCCAAGTACATTGCCCGGAAGTGATAACCCAGCTGATACTGGTGCTATATTTAATTTAAATTTACAAGTACCTGCAGCAGGCGATTATGCTTTAATAATGCAATGTAGCAACGGAGCAAGCATATTTAGAAATAGTGGTATTACCGGAACCATTTATCCAATGGGTTTGAACGGTTTATTTATGATTACCGGCAATAGTGTTCCAACAGCTTCTAATCCACAATCATATTATTACTTCTTTTACAACATAAGAGTAAGCACTCCTGATTGTATGAGTGCACGTACAGCCATTACTGCAACAAGTTTACCTACACCAACTATTACACAAGTAGGCGATAGCTTAGTGAGCAGTAGTAATACCGGTAATCAATGGTACTTTAACAATAATCCAATTAGTGGCGCAACGAATCGTTCTATTAAACCTACACAATCTGGTGGCTATGCCTTAATAGTGACCGATTCATCCGGTTGTCAACGTGGTTCCGCTACCTTTAATTATGTGTTTACCGCTGTACAAAACGTTAATCCATCTGCCATTGGCTTACAGGTAACTCCCAACCCGGCCAATAGTAACTTTACTATTAGATTTACTATGAACAATGCAGGACCGTTAAATATTGCCTTATTTAATGATGTGGGTCAGTTAATGATGCAGGAACAATACAGCAACTTTAACGGCAGCTTTAATAAGCAATACAATTCAGCAGGTTATGCACCCGGGACCTATATTTTACAGGTAAAACAAAAAGACAAGGTATATAATCAAAAAATCCTAATTGTACACTAAAAAAACCTTTAACCCATTAACAATACAATACCCCGAACACTCGGGGTATTTTTTTAAAAAACATCATTCATTTAACCACTAAATTTTAAATTTAGAAAAAAATAAGCAAATGAAAGATTGGCAAAAGGGCATTATAGTTGCAATTGAAATGGAAACTCCGCATACAAAAAAGTTTTTTATTCAGGTTCCGGAAATAGAAAAATTTGATTTCATTCCTGGCCAGTTTGTGACTTTAGATTTACCCATTCATGAACAAAAAAATAAAAGATGGCGTAGCTATTCAATTGCATCTGCACCCAATGGTACAAATGTTTTTGAATTAATTATTGTTTATTTAGAAGGTGGAGCCGGCACTAATTATTTATTCAATGAAGCTACCATTGGCACTGAATTCCTATTAAGAGGCCCTTTAGGTAAATTTACATTACCCGAAAAAATTGAAAAAAATATTTTCTTAATTTGTACAGGTACAGGTATTGCCCCTTTTCGTTCAATGGTGCGTTATATACATGAACACAAAATTCCTCACCATCAATTACATTTAATATTTGGGTGTAGAAAATTTGCTGATGGTTTATACCTTAAAGAACTAAGTGAATTGACCAAGGTTGAATCTAATTTTCATTTCCATGCTTGTTTTTCCAGAGAGAATGAAGTAAATGAACCGGGCTATTATACCGGATATGTACATCAAGTATATGAACAACTTTTACAAACAAATAAAACTGCAGCTTCATTTTACTTATGTGGTTGGAAGAACATGATTGATGAAGCGAAAGAAAGAATATTGGCTTTAGGATATGATAGAAAGGATATTCATTTAGAGTTGTACGGATAATTAAAAGTTGAATAAACCAATTTAACTAATTACTTTTTTGATTCTAAAAATAGTCGCCTATTTACTTTTCTGCAAGTTTTTAAATACGCATAAGTTGAATAAAAAAAGTTGCCCCATTGAGGCAACTTCTTATATAATAGTGATGTAAAACTATTAATGATGGTGGTGATGCAGTTTTTCTGCAAAATCTTCTGCACTAATAGCTTCCTCCGATTTATTAACTTTTTCAGCTACTGCAGTAAACATTTTTTCAGTAGCAATACGGTGGTAACTATCTTCCACGAATTTCTTATCCTGCATCATACGTGTAGCATAATCTTCAACCCATTGTTCATTATCAGCCAAGTTCAATTGACCACCAAGGTATTGCAACAATTGTTGTTTGGCCAAATTGCGAATATCATCGGGAAGTACTTCTACTTTAAAATCAGCAGTTAATTGGTTATTGATAAGTGTCCACTTTAATTGTTCTTTAAATGTTGGGAACTCAGCTTCAACTTCTTCAGTTGTTTTAGCTTTTTCGCCGCTTACCTGCAACCAACGCTTTAAAAATGCTTCGGGGAATGAGAAATGGGTATGTTCTAATAATTGGTGATAAATTTGGTCGTGCACTTGATTAAGAGCCTGGGCCTCATAGTATCCTTCAATTTCTTTTTTTACAGCCTCTTTAAATTCTTCAATTGTTTTGATGTTTTTGCCCGGATAAACGGTTTCGAAAAATGCTTCATTTAATTCAGGACGTTCAACCAAACCTACTTTAGTAATTAATAAATTAAAGTAACGATTTTCATCTTCCTTTTTACCTTTTTCCAATCCTAAATCTGACAAAATAAATTCTAATTCTTTATCATCAAAAGCTTTCTTCAATTGCAAATGAATAGTATCATTGGCTTTTTTGCCCATTAAATTCTTTCTGAATTTTTCGGCAAAATATTTTACTAATAAAGAGTTTTCTTTAGTAATTCCACCTTCTACTTCGTTTCCTTCTTTGTTGGTTTCTACAAATTTTACATTCAAAACATTATCATCGCCGGTAACGGTTTCAGGTTCTGTCATTTTACCATTGCGAACTTGCAAGCGGTCTATTTCTTGATCTACCATCTCATCAGTAACATTCACTTTATATTGCTTTACTTGCAGTTTTGTAACGTCAATAGTAACGTTGGGCTTCAATCCAATTTCAAAAGCAAAAGAATAATCAGATGGATTATTCATATCCAATGCAGGGGTAGTTTGTTCAATAGGTAAGGGTTGAGCAAAAATCTCTAGCTGTTCATTTTGCAAATAGTCAAGCAATGATTTTTCAACCTGGCGCATTATCTCTTCACTAAATACGCTTTGGCCATACATTTTTTTTATGAGGCCGGCAGGAATCATCCCCTTGCGGAAACCGGGAATATTTGCTGTTTTAGCGTATTTTTTTAAACTTTTTTCAAAATCGGGAAGATAGTCCTCTTTGGAAAGGGTAACTATAATTTTATCGTTTAACTCGCCCAGGTTCTCACGGGTAACATTTGCCATAATGCTTGTTGTTTTCCTATTAAAAAAATCCACTTAAAAAAGCGGAATATTGGTAAATTTTGTGCGGATGGAGGGGGTCGAACCCACATGCCTTTCGGCGCTAGATCCTAAGTCTAGTGCGTCTGCCAATTTCGCCACATCCGCATTCGGGGACGCAAAAGTAAGGTTTTTAACCAAATAACGATAAGTTTCCTGCTTAAACCTATTTTTTTGTCAAAAATCCATCACTCAAATAGGGTTTAAAGGCTGAATATTTAAATAAATGTTATAACCTGCATTTTTCTTGACAAGCCATGTTATTTCTGTATCCTTTTATAGTCATATATCTGAACAACAAAATTTGAAGATTATGAAAAAATTATTAATAGCTGCATTTGCTCTGATGATTGTTACCGGAGCTTCAGCAACCGTAAAACCTCATTTTAGTAATGGTGCATTTCAAAGAGGATTTGGTGGTGGTGGTTTAAAAGGAGGAAGAACTACCGTGGTGGTTGGAGGTTATGCTCCTTATTATGCCCCCTATTATAGCCCATATGTTGGCTTAGGATTGGGAATGGGATTTGGCTATCCTTGGTATGGTTACCCTTATTACGATTATGGTTATGGTTATAATCCAAGGCCTTCAAGACTAGATCGTGAAATAATGTCTATACAACATGATTATGATCAAAAAATTAGATCAGCCCGTGAAGATGATAGCATGACCGGCAGAGAAAGAAGAGCTACCATTAGAGATTTGAAACAAGAAAGAGACCAAGCCATAAGTAATGCTAGAAAGAATTATTATAAACAAGGCACTACCTATTATAACAATAACAGCAACAAGCCTACATATTATAATGGATATGATGGCACTCCCTCTGATAATTAATTAAAACCGGCAGTGGGCATACAGGAAATAAATTGAGGTATAATGTAGCCGGTTTTTTTAACAGATTGTGTTCTATGATTACCTTACAAAGCATTGCTTCTTGAATGAAGTGATGCTTTTTTTATTCATTTAAATATACACGTTTAACCCGTTGACTAATGCCGGTTAAAATTTCGTAAGGTATGGTTGCACACCATTTTGCTACTTCTTCCACACTAATATTTTTTCCAAAAATTTCTACACTATCTCCTTCTTTAACATTGGGTATGTTTGAAATATTGATCATTGTCATATCCATACATACACTTCCAATTACGGGGGCACGACGCCCATTTATAAATACAAGTCCTATACCGTTGCTTAATCGTTTACTAAACCCATCTGCATAACCAATTCTTATAGTAGCAATGATTGTGGGCTCTTGAACAATAGCTGTTCGATTATAACCCACGCTATCTCCCGGCTTTAGATGTTTAATTTGAGCAATGGTTGTTTTTAATGAAGCAACAGGCTGTAAATGCAAATTGGTTTCAGCTGCACTATTAACACCATACAAACCAATGCCTAAACGCACCATATCATATTGCAAATTTTTATGCCGAACAATAGCAGCTGTATTGGCAATGTGGCGTATAAATTGATAATTTAAAATGGAGTGCAAAATTGAACTAAAATAGATAAATTCATCATTTTGTTGTTTTGTAAAATCATCATGCAAAGCATTTTCTGCTGAAGCTAAATGAGAAAAAACAGATTTAACACGCATGGTATGATTGGAAGACAACAAATTACCTAAGATATTAGCCTCATTTGAATTGAAGCCTAAGCGATGCATACCGGTATCAACTTTAATATGCACCGGAAAATTTTCAATGCCCTGATCTAACAAAAACTTATGTAATTGATGATATAGTTGAAAAGAAAAAATTTCAGGCTCTAGCCCGTATTCTACCATGGCATTAAAACCACTCTCTTCAATATTCATTACCATAATTGGCAAGGCAATACCTGCTTTACGTAAACTTACTCCTTCATCAATATAGGCTACAGCTAAATAATCAGTATGGTAAAACTGCAAAACTTTTGCTACCTCAATACTGCCACTGCCATAGCCAAATGCTTTTACCATGGCCATTGTTTTTACAGTGGGAGCTAAAAGTTGCCTATATGTTCGTAAATTTTGGGCAAGGGCTGTTAAGTTCACTTCTAAAATTGTTTCATGAACCTGTAATTCTAAAATATTGGCAATTCTTTCAAAAGCATACTTACGTGCCCCTTTTAATAAAACATATTCAGACTGAAAAGAAAAACGAAACCACTCATTTAAAAAATGTGTTGTATCTATGAAAAAATATGCTTCTTCAACTGCTGCTGCAATAGCATGTTGATAATGGCCAATATTATTGCCAATAGCAATGCAACGATTCACTTTCTTTTGCTTTAATAACTGCGCCACATTTTCATACAACTGTTGGGTAGGTATTCCTGATTCTAAAAAATCAGAAACAATTACTGTTGTTCTGTTTCCGGCTGCTTGCTGTTGTAAATAGTCTAAAGCAATTCCAAATGAATCAATATCATTGCTGTAGCTATCGTTAATAATAACACAATCTTGTATTCCTTTTTTTAATTGCATACGCATATCTATTGGTTGTAAAAGCTGAATGCGTTGCTGAATTACAGCTTCATTAACCTTCAAATACAGTAAACAACAAAAACAGGTTAAAACATTGTGTATAGATGCTTTATCGGTAAACGGTATTTCTAACGTTCCGGCATTTCCGTTATGCTTGTAATGTACAATTGTTTTATTGAGTTGAGAATTATAGTCAATAATTTGGAGTTTAGCAGTTGCACTACTTCCCCAAGAGAAAGTGGTAACATTGGGCAAAATTGTTTCTTCAGGAAGATCATCAGTGCAGTATATAAAACAATCTACTTTTTGAAACAACGATAACTTCTCCTGAATTTTTTGCTGCAAATTTTGAAATCCTTCATTATGAGCATCACCAATGGAAGTAAGTATTCCTATGGTTGGTTGAATAACTTTTTGCAATGCCTGCATTTCATTGGGTAAAGAAATACCTGCTTCAAAAATACCCAACTGATGATATGCTGCAATGTGCCAAACGCTTAGTGGAACACCAATTTGTGAGTTGTAACTGCGCGGGCTGCGAACTATTTTGTAATCTGCATTAAGCAATTGAAACAACCATTCTTTTACAATTGTTTTTCCGTTACTCCCGGTTATACCAATTACGGGTAAATTAAATTGTGACCGATGAAAAGCCGCTAATTGTTGCAAAGCCAACAATGGTTGATGCACTTTAAAAAAATTGGCACCGGGGTATGGGGAATCATCGAAATCAAGTTGAACCACGAAATTTTTAATGCCGGTATTATAAGCAATGGGGATATAATGATGACCATTTCGAGTGGGATGAGTACCTAAAGCAAAAAACAAACTACTATCCGCATCAATTACTTGCCGAGTATCTGTTAATAAATAATTGATATGGCATGAATAATTAATATTAACAGATGCATAAATAATATTGGCAATTTGTTGAACTGAATAACTCACAACAATTTATTTTTTTTCCGTTGTTGATTAACATAAAAAATAGAATACAATACCGACCCGCCTATACAAACTATAATTAAGAGTAATGAAACAAACACCTGTTCATTTTTGGTTAAAATTAAATCTATCCAATGCTCACCGACCATTTTTAACCCGATTAATATTAGCACAATAGCAATACCCTGTTGAAGGTATATAAATTTGTTTACGGCACCCCGCAGTAAAAAAAACAAACTACGAAGCCCCAATATGGCAAATATGTTGGACGTATAAATAATCAGTCGATCTTGAGAAATACCCATTACAGCGGGAATTGAGTCGAGTGCAAATACCAAATCAACCGTAGCTAAAATTACTACTGTTACAAAAAGAATAGTGTATTGGGGTTTATTGTTTACTCGAATAATGAATCGGCCATTCCCATCAGAAGCAGTTAATGGTAAAAATTTTTGCAGAAAAAGATACACCCTGCTTTCCTTAGGATTAAATTCTTTTTCATCATCAGCTTTAAACATTTTAAAACCGGTATATAACAGGAATATGCCAAACAAATACAATACCCAATGAAAACGTTCAACCAAGCCTACACCTACGGAAATAAAAATTACACGTAGAATTATTGCCATTAAAATACCTATTAATAAAACTCGGGAATAAAATATTTCCTTTATTTTAAATGCGTTAAAAATGAGAATAAAAACAAAAATATTATCTATACTCAAGCTCCATTCCATTAAATAAGCACTAATATATTCTATAGCTTTTTTATGTCCTTCTTCTATCCACATAAACACAAAAAAAGCCATTGCTAATGCAACCCAAAAAATGGTAAGGTACACTGCAGATTTCATGTTTATGGCTTTCCCTTTCTTGCTCATCAATCCTAAATCAGCAGATAAAGCAATTAACAAAACAACACCAAAAACAAGGTAAACTATTTGATTAGCTGACATTCAATTAAATATTTGTGTATGTTTTCTTTCTATACCATTGTAAAATTATACCAAGCAGTAATATAATAACGATGGGTACAACAATATTAATAAACTGCCAAAACGTTTTATTATCTTTTACTTTTGCTTTATCCAGCAACCGGAGCGTAAATTCTTTATTTCTGGTTTCAATAATCCCACGATTACCGACTAAATAGTCTAAACAATTCAATAAGAATTCCTTATTGGCAAACTGATAATTTTCAAACTGTTGTGTACCCATGGGCAATGGACCATTAGACTGTGTAATAACATTTGTAACAATATCCGCATCGCTGGCAACAATTTGTCTGGCTACTTTCTCACCTTGCGACATAAAAGGTACTCCCGTTAGTTTTTCAACTGAATCTTGCGTGGCCTTATCAAAACGATTGGCATATAGTGATTTGAATTTTCCTTCTAATAAAACCACCACAGGTACTTTACTATCTGTAAATGTTTGCAAATCACCTTCGCTTCGTATGCTTCTTAAACTAACAATAGCAGGTGTTCCCAATTTTCTACTGCTTGTATCGGTTGCCAATAACACCGTTTTTTTAATACCTTTTGCCTCAACGGTATCAATTGATGATGGGAATATGCTCAACACTTGATCTAAATTTCGAGAAATGGGATGATTTTCCGGTGCCGTTAATAGTGGGTAATATGGAAATGGTATTCGTTGTATTTGCGGTTGCCCCCCCATATTGCCAACTACCAAAGGTTGTTTAGCTGAATTTAAATCCTGCAATAAATCGGGATTAATTCTTACGCCATATTTAAACAACTGGTCATCAATATTCAATCCTTTATCAAAAGCTACAAAATCACTTTTAGCTCTTAGTAAACTATCGAACTCAGCATATAATCTATCAATAAACCAAAGTACATTTCCGCCCTGCATAATGTATTGGTCAATTTTAATTTTTTCATCTTCAGTAAAAGCCGTTTGTGGCTTTACAATCATTAATGCTTTGATGGTATCGGCATTTAAAATACCATTTTTCAAATCGAATATGCCAAAACGATAATTGTTGCTTAAGGTCGTAAACAAATCATTTACTGTTGGATTTAAGGGCTCACCATTTCCAACAGCATAGGCAACAACGGGAAATTGTTTGGTAGTTAATTTTTGAATAGCATCATCAAATTTAAATTCCAACAAAGCCTCTGAATAATTCAAAGTACTTTCTTCATCCATGCCACTTTTACCACTCATTAAATCAACAGGAATTAACTTTCCATTGTACTCAACAATAGCGGCGGGAAAAATAATTCTTTCGGTTTGTGCATCATCACTTTCTTGCAATTGATTATTAAAAGGCTTGATACCCATGTGCACTAAACTATCGTACAATTGCATTTTTAGAGAATCAGATAAACCTTCTCCAGGGTGTATGAATGTAAAATGAAGATGCCCATTAGAATAAGATCGAAAATTTTCTAATAATTCCGAAGTACTGTTTTTTAGTTTCCTGAATCCTGCACTTAATTTTCCACTCAACAATACTTTTATTTCTACATCGCCCTCTAATTGGTTTAGCAATTGTTTTGTTGAAGTGCTTAATGAATAACGTTTTTCTTTTGTAAGGTCAATGCGTGTATGTAATTGTGCCGATAGTAAAATGAGCAATGCGAATAATATGAGAAGTACAATCCATCCATATTTCTTTTGCAGTATTTTTTGTGGGTTCATGAGATGCAAATTTTCTACCGACTATTTATTTATTTCAAATTAATGGCTGATATAAAAAATTATCGTTGAATAATGTTTTTTTGAGTAATGAATAAGAAAAAGAAAATAATCACAAAAAAATAAACAAGGTCACGGGTGTCAATTACTCCACGACTCACACTTTGATAATGAAAATTGATTCCCAACATTTCAATATAATAATCAAGCGTTCCACTAAAAACGGGCAGTTTACTTAGGGCATCAAAGCCAATATACAGCATAAAACATACAAAGGCTCCGGCAATAAAAGCTACAACGGTGTTATTAGTAAAACTACTTGCCGCTAAGCCAATGGAAATAAAAGCGCCGCTTAATAGAAGCAATCCAATATAACTGCCTATGGTTGCACCAATATCTAACCCTCCACTGCTGCTTAAATGTTGCAAAGAAAATGCGTACACCAATGTAGGAATTAAGGCTGCAATAATGATTAAAAAAGCACCCAAAAACTTTCCAAAAACCAAGGCAGCCGGTTTTATTGGCCAGGTTTTTAATAATTCAAAAGTTCCTGATTTATATTCATCGGCCAAACTGCGCATCGTAATGGTTGGAATTAAAAAAAGCAAAACCCAAGGTACAAAATCGAAAAATGGGGTTAAAGTGGCATAGCCAAAATTGAGCATGCTTGAATCGGGGAAAACAAATAAAAACAAGCCATTCAGCAATAAAAAAATTATTAGCGCTACATATGCTGTAATGCTGCTGAAAAACTGGTTCCATTCTTTTTTACAAATCATCCACATAACTCTTCAAAACTAAGTGATAAGTTAGATCTACAACAAGGTTTTAAAAAAAATTATACGTTTATTTATAAAAAAAGCTGCAATCTTAACAATTGCAGCCTTGTATATTGGTTATCACTCAATTTAAACAGCAAAACTTTCACCGCATGCACAAGTACGGCTGGCATTGGGATTATTAAACTGAAAACCTTTACCATTTAAGCCATCAGAATATTCTAAAACGGTATTTACTAAATACAGTAAGCTTTTAATATCAGTTACTATTTTAAATCCATTGTCGTCAAAAACCTGATCACCGGCTTTTAATTCATTATCAAAATCCATTTTATAACTTAATCCGGAACAGCCGCCACCTACAACACCTACGCGTAAAAAATGTGTAGCAGCATCTTTTCCTTCTTCTTTCATTAGCTCATATACTTTTTCACGAGCCTTATCGCTAATGTGTATTGCATTTTCCATTGCTACCATAAAACTTGAATTTTATTATTATTACAAAGTTATTAAAACTTTGTTGAACAGAACGCATTTACGATTTTAGGTCTGATTGGTTCAATTTTAAAATGCATTAGTTTAACAAAAGCTTACCGGTTCCGTTTAAATAGTTGGCAGTTGCTGCAAAGTTTTTTCTATAAGTTGAATAGCTGCATTTACTTCCGTTTCTGTAGAAAATCTACCCAAACTAAATCGCACTGAACTAAGCGCCAAATCATCCGATACGCCAATAGCTTTTAAAACATGGCTGGGTTGTAAAGTGGCTGAAGTACAGGCCGAACCCGAACTAACGGCTATATGTTTATTAAATGCCCTTAATAAGGCATCCCCATCCCTATTTTGGAAAGACACATTGCTAACATGTGGTAAGCGATGTTCAACACTTCCATTAATAATGGTTCCTTTTATTTGTAATAAAGCAGCTTCTAACTTATTACGCAAGTAAGCTGTGTTGGTAGCATCTTGTTCCCTTTGTTGTTGACAAATTTCAGCTGCTTTTCCAAAACCCACTATGCCTGGCACATTTAAGGTACCGCTGCGCATACCTTTTTCATGGCCGCCACCATCTATTTGAGACATTAATTTTACTCTTGGATTTTTTCTGCGTACATATAAAGCACCTACTCCTTTTGGGCCGTACATTTTATGTGCACTAAATGCCATTACATCTATGCCATCTTGCAATACATTAACAGGAATTTTGCCCACTGCTTGTGTAGCATCGGAAAAAAACAACACATTGTGTTGTTTAGCTATGGCAGATATTGCCGCTATATTTTGTATAACGCCAATTTCGTTATTGGCATACATTACAGCAATTAAAATTGTATTAGGTTGAATTGCTGCCTCTAAATCACTCAAATTCACCAAACCATTTAATTGTACCGGCAAATAAGTAACGGCAATGCCTTTCTGTTCTAAACGTTTACAGGTATCTAATACCGCCTTGTGTTCAGTGGTTAATGTAATGATATGATTACCTTTTAATGCATAGCTTTCAGCTATTCCTTTTAAAGCAAGGTTTACACTTTCCGTTGCACCTGAGGTAAAAATAATTTCATTTGCATTTGCATGAATTAATGCGGCAATTTGTTCACGGGCTATAGTTACAGCTTCATCGGCCTGCCATCCAAATACATGGCTTTTACTGGCAGCATTACCAAAATGAACGGTGTAAAAAGGAAGCATCGCTTCTAATACCCTTGGGTCAACTGGTGTGGTAGCATTATAATCAAAATAAATAGGCAATTGCATCATACATCAAACACTTTAAACCCACAAATTACACGAATTTAGTATATTCGGATGTATGATGGAATATTGAACAACAACACCACTGTTTTCTTAACCATTACTTCAACACTTTTTTATGCAAAAACTTGAACATATTGGCATAGCAGTAAAAAGTTTAACACAATCAGTTCCTTTATTCGAAGCTTTGTTAAATACCCACTGCTACAAAACTGAAATGGTTGAAACCGAAAAAGTAAACACCGCATTTTTAAAAATAGGAGATACAAAAGTTGAGTTATTGGAAAGTTTGCAACCGGAAGGAGTCATTTCCAAATTTATTGAGCACCGTGGTGAAGGCATACACCATATTGCCTTTGAAGTGGCAGATATATTTGTAGAAGTGAAGCGACTGGAAAACGAAGGATTCAGTTTCATTAATACTACACCGCATCGGGGTGCCGACAATAAATTAGTTTGTTTTTTAATGCCTAAAACAACAAATGGTGTATTAGTTGAATTGTGTCAGGAAATTCAATCGTAATAATTAAAAGTTACAAAATTCAATATTTACATGGCTTCCCACTGCAACATGATGATTGGGATGATTAACCAATATTGTTCCTGCAAAAGTTGTTTCAATTACCAGCAAATAAAAATTTCCATAAAACAATACTTCTTTTACCTGGCCTTGTAATGAAGTTGGGATATTGGAATTACTTATTTGTAGTTGATGCGGCCTAATAATAGAGCTATTGCTGTGTTTACGATTTTCGGGCATGAGTTGAGCTGGCACTATATCCGAAGGAAGCACATTGTAATATCCAAAAAGGGCAGCAGCATATTCATTGATGGGTTGATAGTAAACTTCATGTGGTGTTGCCTGCTGAATTAAAGTTCCTTTTTGTAAAACCAACACGCTGTCGGCCCAAGGCAAAACATCATTTGCATCGTGGGAGGCCAACAAGAAATTTATTTTTTCGTATTGCTCAATATCTAATAAAATTGCTTTTAGAATTTGTTTATGTTCATAATCCAAGTTAGAAAAAGGTTCATCTAATACCAGTAGTTGAGGTTTAGTAATTAGCAACCGCGCCAAAGCAACGCGTTGGCGTTCACCGCCTGAAAGTTGATTGGTTTTTCTTTTCAACAAATGTTCAATTCTACAAATTTGGAATAACTCACTCGATTCTTTATCGGAAAGTTGTGTATTATAATGCAAAATCTCATGAATGGTATAATTATTCCATAACTCAAAATGCTGTGAAAGATATGCAATGCCTTTATGCCCAGGTAACAACTGTTCTTCAGGGCCTTTCACTTTTTCACCTTTAAACATCACCATCCCCGAATCAGGCTGTTCCCAACCGGCAATAATTTTTAAGAGTGTTGTTTTGCCAGCTCCGGAAGCTCCTGTTACCGCAATTTTTTGTCCTTCTTTTTGCTGAAAAGAAATATTATTGAGTACTAATGAAGAAGATGTAGGGGTATATTGTTTTTGAATTTGAGAAACTTCTAATAGCATGTTACTTTAATTCGCTGTAAAAAAATTGCGAATGCAAGTTAACTACATGTATTAAATAAGTGGCTAATCAATTTTAAAGCCCTAATTTTTCAATGGCTAATTGTGCTGCAGCCTGGCTGGCATCTTTTTTATTAAAACCTTTACCAACGGATAATACTTCACCATCTAATACCGCATTAATCGTAAATACACGCCTACTACCTTCCAACTTCTCGTCAACCAATTCAAAGTTTAATAACTTCCCATTTCGGTTGGCCCAGCCAATCAATTTATTTTTTAGGTTAATATCAATTAATTCCAAATCTTCAATAAACATATGTGGAATTAATATTTGCTTGATTACCCATTTTCGGGCTTTTTCGTAGCCTTTATCTAAGTAGATAGCACCGGTAATTGCTTCCAATGTATTACCAAAAATTTGGCTACTTTTTAGTGAGCCATCAAACTTATTAAAGCGTGTTATTTTTTTTAAACCCATTTTCACAGCAATATCATTTAATTGCTGTCTATTCACCATTTTACTGCGCATTTCAGTTAAAAAACCTTCGCCTTTGGCAGGATAACGTTTAAATAAATAATCGGCAACTACCGCACTTAAAACGGCATCACCTAAATATTCTAAACGCTCATTATTTTCTTCAGGAGTATCTTTTACCGAACGATGACTTAAAGCTATTTTGTACAATAAAATTTTACCCGGCTTAATACCCAGTACGTTTTTCAATTCTTTTACCAAAGCTGTATCTGATGACCTAAAAATATTCGGTAGCATTTGCACAGCGTTAAGCTACAAATTTTTTTACAATTACACAGGCATTGTGTCCTCCAAAGCCAAAAGTATTGCTAAGTGCAGCATTGATGGTTTTGGATTGAGCTTTATTGAAAGTAAAATTTAGTTTGGGATCTAATTCAGGATCGTCGGTAAAGTGGTTAATGGTTGGTGGAACAATATTGTGTACCACACTTTGAATACAAGCAATAGCTTCAATAACCCCGGCAGCACCTAAGCAGTGCCCGGTCATTGATTTGGTTGCACTAATATTCAATTTATAGGCATGTTCTTTAAAAACATTTACAATTGCCTTTACTTCGGCTATATCACCTAATGGGGTTGACGTACCATGTGTGTTAATGTAATCAATCTCTTCGGGCTGCATGCCTGCATCTTCCAAAGCAGCTTTCATTACATTTTGTGCGCCTAACCCATCGGGATGAGGTGCTGTAATATGGTAGGCATCGGCAGTTGCTCCGCCACCGGCTATTTCACAATATATTTTTGCACCACGAGCCAAAGCATGTTCTAGTGTTTCCAACACTACTACTCCGGCTGCTTCGCCCATTACAAAACCATCGCGGTCTTTATCGTAAGGACGGCTGGCAGTAGTGGGATCACCATTGCGCTCACTCATAGCTTTCATGGCATTAAAGCCACCTACACCTGCTTCACTAATTACGGCTTCACTTCCACCGGTAAGTATAATGTCGGCTTTTCCTAAGCGCAATAAGTTGTATGCCTCAATCATTGCATTGGTACTACTGGCACATGCACTTACAACAGCGAAATTGGGTCCGCGTAAATTATGACGCATTGATATTTGCCCTGCGGCAATATCTAAAATCATTTTAGGTATGAAGAATGGGTTAAAACGAGGCGTACCATCGCCTTTGGCAAAATCCATTACTTCTTGCTGAAAAGTAATTAAACCACCAATACCACTGGCAAATACAACGCCTACTCTATCGGGATTAATATTTTCTTTATTTAATCCGGCATCGGCCATGGCTTGGTCGCTAGCAACTAATGCAAATTGTGTAAAGCGGTCAATTTTCCTTGCCTCTTTTCTATCTAAATACTGAACAGGATCAAATCCTTTTACCTCGCAGGCAAACTGCGTTCTAAATTTTGAGGCATCGAATTGGGTAATAGGAGCAGCACCGGAAACACCTTTTATAAGATTTTCCCAGTAATCAGCTACCGTATTACCTAGGGGAGTAAGGGCCCCCAAGCCGGTTACGACAACGCGTTTTAATTGCATAGTTTAAGTACCTGTTTTTAAGAGATAATCCGCCCATCTTTAGCACGTTGCCTTAGAAAGGCGGATTCATTATTCCATCAATGGAGTAAAAGCTTATTTGGCATGTTCTTCCAGATAAGTAATTGCTTGGCCAACGGTGGTAATGGTTTCAGCCTGCTCATCAGGAATAGAAATGTTGAATTCTTTTTCAAATTCCATGATTAACTCCACGGTATCCAAAGAATCGGCACCGAGATCGTTAGTAAATGAAGCTTCATTGGTTACTTCTGCTTCATCAACACCTAACTTGTCGACAATGATTTTCTTTACTCTTGTTGCGATGTCTGACATTGTAAAAAGTTTTGTTACAGGCGCAAAAATATGTTTTTTGGCAAAACTCCAATAAATTATGCCAATTTTGTTTTAACAAGTTTTTTGAACAGTTTAATAACATTTTTTGATTTGCACATTTCTCGGCAATTTTAGAAATGATTTTTATCTTGTAAAAAATTAGGAAAGAATGGCTATTAAGATTATTGATTATGGCACTGAAGAGTACCGACAAATGGTAGAATTACGTTACCAAATTTTACGCAAGCCATTGGGTTTGTTTTTTAACGAAAAGGAACTGGAAAAAGAAAAAAATGATATTTTAATTGGGTGTTTTGAGGAAGATAAATTGGAAGGTTGCTGTATTTTAACCCCAATGGATAAACAAAAGGTTAGGTTACGCCAAATGGCCGTTATTGACGGGTTACAGGGCCGAGGCATTGGGCGCTCATTGATGAGCTATGCAGAAAGCTTTGCAAAAGATATGGGCTATACAACCTTATGTATGCATGCAAGAAAATCTGCCGTTGGTTTTTATGAAATATTAGGCTACCATATAGCTTCAGAGGAATTTACGGAAGTTAACATTCCGCATTACATGATGGAAAAAATGCTAATTTAATTTCAGGCATGAATATGCAGTTGAAATAATTGCCTAAGCGCATGTTTATTTGTATCGTCTAAGCCTTCTTTCGGCACCAGAAAAAAAGATTTTGGATTAAAATACAGGTGAAAAAAATGTGGGCTTTCCATATATTTTGAAAAATCACCCCATTGCCAATGCGCTTCTCCCCTTTCATTCTCCAATAAAATTTGTTCATCCGTAAATTGTATGATAAACTTATCGGTAAAGGTTTTTATACTACGTTTATAAATGGTGTAGGGCAAAATATACCAAACGGCCAATAACATTAATATCCAAATAAACGAACCTAATACAAATGGTTCGGGTCTAATTTTTTTAAAAAAGAACAAAACAGCAGCCAATATTGCATATAAGTTCACTATAATAATCATGAATTTTATTTCCTGGCGAGCATAAAAATGGTAACGAAGTGCCTGTATTACCTTCTTTTTGTTGTAAGAAAAGCTGAATTGCATCATAGTAAAAAATGTAAAAGTAATGGTTTAGGCCCTATTCAGGCACAAATAAAAACAACCTGCTTCATAAATTGAAACAGGTTGTTATAAAAAAATGATTAATGGAATATTTTAACTGCAACCCATGCTATTGCCACAATTTAAACATTTATAGCAAGTACCACTTCTTACAGTTATATGCCCGCAGGTATTACAAGCAGGTGCATCGCTTTGCATATTTTTGGCTGCCGCATTTACCATATCTAAATCGCTACTATTTACTGCTTTTGAAACAGCAGTAGCATTTTTGCTAACTGCAGTTGATGCAGGTGAACTACTAGCAGGTGCTACAACTCGCATGTTACTTAATTCCGGCTTGCCTAAGTAAGATAGTTCAGATGAGTCATCATCTGTATTTCCTACTTCTGGTTTATTTAAAACATGAACTAAATCTGTTCTTCCCAAATAATCGAAGGCCAATGCTCTAAATACAAAATCTACCAATGAAGTGGTTGTTTTAATATTAGGATGATCTACCATTCCGGCTGGTTCAAATTTTGTGAAGACAAATTTTTCAACAAATTCTTCTAATGGAACACCGTATTGCAAGCCTACCGAAACAGCAATGGCAAAACAGTTCATTAAGCTGCGTAATGTAGAACCTTCTTTGGCTAAATCAATAAATATTTCGCCTAAAGTGCCATCGGAATATTCGCCGGTACGCAAAAAGATGACTTGCCCACCTACTTTTGCCTTTTGTGTATATCCTCTACGTTTTGCCGGCAAGGCTTTTCTTTCAACAATTCGAGATAAAGCCCGTTTCAATTTGGTGTCTGTAGAGGCGTTCATGCGTTTGGTTACTTCCTCTAACAACTCATCAACCGTAAGCTGGCCTAAATCGACAATATTACTACTTTCAACAGGTAGTTTTACTGCTTCGGTAGTGGCTTCTTTTGCTGTTGATGCTGTTTCGTCGCTTTTTTTCTTTTTGTCTGATTTGTTGCTTAACGGTTGAGAGAGTTTAGAGCCATCCCTATATAAAGCACACGCTTTTAAACCTAATTTCCAGCTTAAATAATAAGCCTCTTCAATTTCCTGAACGGTAGCTTCATGAGGTAAATTAATAGTTTTAGAAATTGCCCCACTTAAGAAAGGTTGACAAGCTGCCATCATTTTAATATGCCCATGTGCATGGATGTAACGCTGACCACGTTTTCCGCATTTATTGGCACAATCAAACACCGGCAAATGCTCAGGTTTTAAATGAGGCGCACCTTCTACCGTCATGGTGCCGCAAACATAATCGTTAGCTGCATCAATTTCTTCTTCCGTAAAACCTAATGCTTCTAACATATTAAAATTCCAATCGCTGTATTCCTCTTCTCTAAATCCTAATCTTTGCATGCAGGCATCGCCCAAAGCATATCTATTAAAGAGGAAACTAATTTCAAAGGCTGATTTAGCTGCTTGATTTATTTTGGCAATCTCTTCTTGCAAAAATCCTTTAGCAGCCAAAGTAGTATTGTTAATGAATGGAGCACCTTCAAAACTAGCGGTACCTACTGCATAGTTTACAATATCTTTTATTTGCGCTTCTGTATAACCCAAAGTTCTTAAAGCATTAGGAACAGCTTGGTTAATAATTTTGAAATAGCCACCACCACTTAATTTTTTAAATTTCACTAAAGCAAAATCGGGTTCAACCCCAGTGGTATCGCAATCCATAATTAACCCAATTGTTCCGGTTGGTGCAATAACAGTGGTTTGTGCATTTCTATAGCCATATTTTTCACCCAACTGCACTGCATCATCCCAAGCTTTTGTGGCTGCTTTTAGTAAATAATCTGGACAATATTTTGCTTTAATGCCGACAGGTTTAATTTCTAAACCTACATATGCTTCTTCAGCATCATAAGCTGCAGCTCTATGGTTACGCATTACGCGTAGCATATCTTCTTTATTCTCTTCATATTTTTTGAAGGGGCCTAAGAATGCAGACATTTCAGCTGAAGTTTTATAAGCTGTACCCGTCATTATTGCCGTAATTGCACCGGCAATACCGCGGGCTTCTTCACTGTCGTAAGGTATACCGCTTAACATTAGAATGGTACCTAAATTCGCAAATCCCAATCCTAAAGTGCGATAATCGTAGGAAAGTTGAGCCACTTCTTTTGAGGGGAATTGTGCCATTAAAACAGAAACTTCTAAAACAACGGTCCATAACCGACTAATGTATTCAATTCCTTCAACATCTATTGAACTATTCTCCTCATTAAAAAATTTACGTAAGTTAATTGAGGCCAAGTTACAAGCAGTATTGTCTAAAAACATATACTCACTACAAGGGTTAGATGCATTGATGCGGCCACCTTTGGGGCAAGTATGCCATTCATTAATGGTTGTATCATATTGTGTTCCGGGGTCGGCGCAGCGCCAGGCTGCATAGGAAATATTATCCCACACTTCGCGGGCCGGAATTGTTTTCATTACCCTGCCATCTGTGCGAGCTTTTAATTCCCAGTTTTCATTTTTTTCTAATTTCTCAAAAAATGAGTTGGGAATACGTACGGAATTATTGGAATTTTGACCTGAAACTGTTGCATAAGCTTCGCCTTCGTAGCTGGAATCGTAACCTGCTGCAATTAAAGCAGCCACCTTATTTTCTTCTTCTACTTTCCAGTTAATAAATTTCATTATTTCAGGGTGGTCTAAATCCAAGCAAACCATTTTAGCTGCACGGCGAGTAGTTCCACCTGATTTTATAGCACCTGCTGCTCTGTCACCAATTTTTAAGAAGCTCATCAATCCACTTGAAGTACCGCCACCACTCAATTTTTCACCTTCACCCCTTATTTGTGAAAAATTGGTACCAACACCACTTCCGTATTTAAAAATGCGGGCTTCGCGTACCCATAAATCCATAATGCCACCCTCGTTTACCAAATCATCTTTTACGGATAAAATAAAGCAAGCATGAGGTTGCGGCCGTTCATAGGCATTTTCAGATTTTTTTAGCACCTCATCTACAGGGTCAACATAATAATGGCCTTGTGGCTTTCCGGTAATTCCATAGCTTTCATATAAGCCGGTATTGAACCATTGAGGTGAATTTGGAACGCATGATTGGTTTAATATGCTAAACACCAATTCATCATAAAAAATTTGAGCATCTTGCTCTGATGCAAAATAATGAAAACGCTGCCCCCACACCTTCCAACAATTGGCCATTCTGTGGGCAACTTGTTTAACGGAAGTTTCTCTTCCGGTTGTTCCATCGCCTTGAGGAACGCCGGCTTTTCTAAAATACTTTTGAGCTAATATATCTGTGGCAATCTGACTCCAATGTTTCGGCACTTCAACATTATTCATCTCAAATACCACTTTACCGCTAGGGTCTTTAATGATACTGGTACGATAGTCGTATTCAAACAAATCAAATACACTTATACCTTCCCGGGTATAACGGCGCTTAAATTGTAGTGCTTTTTGTTTAGATGCAGGTGCCATGGCCATTAGTTTAGAGTTGCGAAATGTTTTTTAAAGGATATCCTTTTGTTGGGATAGCTTCTTACGAAAATATCTTTTAGCAACTAAAAAACAACATCTTAAATATTAACAGATTGTGGAAAAATGTTGTGGAAAATTTGCTAACCCAAACCCCTATTGCATTTCGAAAAATATTAACACATGTAGATAATATTTTTTGAAAAATTGCTTGCTATTTCGTTGATTTTTCGCTATATGTAAAAATGTTTTTTTAATATTTATCTACCTAATGATAATATGCTTATAAAGCCTTTCAAACACAAATTATTGCTACTATTCAAGAGAACATTCTATAACTGTTTTTATGAAAATTAATAAAAAAAGCAGCTGAATACGCAATTAGTTGGTCTAAAATAAATGCTAATATTTTTTTATTAAATTCAAATTATGGTCAACTATTTGTAGTAAATAATTTGAATAAGAAGTATTTTGATAGGAAAACAAAGATTTTCAGCGGTTTATAGCAGATACTTCTTAATTTAAGCTATTAAAACAAAAAATTTTTGCATTTTTGCAATAAGTCAGTCACTTACAATTTTTTGCATGAAGCAATATTTGTACCATCAACTTACGGAAAAAAAGCAGGCAGGGAAAAAGTCATTTGCTGTTTTAATTGATCCTGATAAGGTTAATGAAACCTCTATTGAAGCTTTAGTGCAATTATCTGTACAAGCCAAAGTGGACTATTTTTTTGTAGGTGGTAGCTTGGTTATTTCCAATCATTTAGACGAATGTATTCGGCAAATTAAAAAAGCCTGTAACATACCGGTTGTTTTATTTCCCGGTTCCCCATCACAGGTTAGCCGGTATGCCGATGCTTTACTATACCTTTCATTGATTTCCGGCCGTAATCCAGAGTTATTAATTGGCCAACATGTTGTGAGTGCTCCTTTTGTTAAAAAAAGTGGATTAGAAATAATGCCTACCGGTTATATGGTTATTGATGGTGGCGCTCCTACTACAGTTTCGTATATTTCCAATGCCACGCCCATTCCCAGCGATAAAAACGACATAGCCATGTGTACAGCCATGGCAGGTGAAATGTTGGGCATGAAACTAATTTATATGGATGCCGGTAGTGGTGCGAAACGCCCCATAACAGAGGATATGATAAAGTTAGTAGCGCAACATATTGAAGTGCCTTTAATTATTGGCGGTGGCATTACCGATGCCGAAAAAGCTTACTTGAATTGTAAAGCCGGTGCCGATATTATTGTTGTAGGTAATGCTATTGAAAAAGATGCATCGCTCATTAAGGAAATAAGCGATGCAATTCATTCCGTTCCCGTAAAAATTTAGTACTTAACGCAATTGGGTAGTATCCACTCTTGATGGGGTATCTTTTCCATTAACTATACTTTGTGCACTTAAAGCAATAGCTTTAATGATGGCTGTCATGTTTTGTAAGTTTAATGTGCTCACTTCATCACTAGGTTTGTGATAATTGGGTTCATTATCCATTTTGGAAGTTGAAATAGTATGTGCCGGCACCCCTTTTTTAGCTAAAGTTGCATTATCGGAACGATAAAATAAGTTTTGTTCGGTATAGGGGTCGGGATAAAAAGTAAAGGGTGTGCCTTTTAAATTTTTTTGCATTATCTCACCCATATTGGTTTTATCGTAACCGGTAATATAGGCACTATTCGTACCCCATTTACTTTCTGTGCCAATCATTTCAATATTAAACATGGCCTTTACTTTTTCCGGATTAAATTGTTCAGAAAAATATGCTGAGCCATATTCTCCAATTTCTTCAGCAGTAAACGCAGCAAAAACAAGGGTACGAGCATTATTGTGTAATGCTGCATAATATTTCGCTAACATAATTACAGCTGTAGTTCCTGCGGCATCATCATTAGCACCATTGTAAATTGAATCGCCATTAACCGGTTTGCCTATCCCTAAATGATCGTAGTGACCGGAAAAAATAACGTATTCATTAGGCAAACTTTTACCGGGTAAAATGCCCACAATATTGCTTAGTGGCATTTCTTTAAAGCTTTGTTGCGCCTTTATTTCAAAGCTTTGAGGATTTGTTTGTGAAGTAAGAACAAAGATTAAACTAGCAGAATTTTGTAAAAACTGACGCGAAAAATAACTTAATCGTTGAAAGTTTTTTGCAAATGAAGTATCAACAAATACTACTTGATTTTCATGCGATTGCAGTAAAGGTGCAATATGAGAAAAGAAGTCAGTACCTGCAGCAATTGAGGTTAAATGATAACCCGAATGTTCATTGATGGTAAGCATTTTTTCGGGCGAACGAACAATGCAATTATTTTGGGGAATCTGCATGCCATTAATGCTGGCATTAACAGAAACCTGATCGGGCTTTAACAACATAAAATTTTGCCTGTAACTACCATTGTTGTCGAAGGGTTTCAACCCTGCTTGTTTAAATTCATTAATAATGAAATTGGCAGCTTTTTCAACACCCGGCGTAAAAACTCGCCTTCCCTGCATATCATCTGCAGCTAAAATATTTTCAATATTGGTTACTGCTTTTTCATTAATTACTTTATCAAGTAACCCTTGTGCATTTGATTCATAAACAAAAAATAAAGCAATGATTAAAAAAACATTTTTAGTGTAGCGCATAAATTAGATTTAACATTAAAAAAAAATGTGCTGCAAAAAGCAACACACAAAAAAAGTTGCAGTATATAAAAGAAGTTATAAACTCATCATTTCTTTAAACTTAACAGTTTGTCTGCGACTTACCTCTACTTTTTCTCCTCCTTTTAAATCAATAAGCAGGCCTCCGTTAAAGTAAGGTTCAATTTTTTCAATCCAACGAAGATTGATGATATGTTTACGATTGGCTCTAAAAAACATTTTATCATCCAATCGATCTTCTAAAGCATTTAATGATTTTAGAATTAATGGCTTGTTATTGCCAAAGTATACTTTAGCGTAGTTACCAACGCTTTCAAATAATCGTATTTCGCCCAATTTTACAAACCAACACCGCTCGCCATCTTTTACAAAAACCTGATCGTTTTCGGTAAGTGGCCCACGATTAGGCTGCCCATTTAAACCTAATTTTTCTTTAAATAATTCATCTTGCAATTTAGCTACTGCATCAGCAAGACGTTTGGGTTCAATGGGTTTTAATAAATAATCCAAAGCATTTACTTCAAATGCTTTAATGGCATATTCATCATAAGCAGTAGTAAAAATTACTTTAGGTGTTTTTTCAACTTGCTCTAACAAATCAAAACCGGTTTTGCCGGGCATTTGAATGTCAAGGAAAATTAATTCAGGTTGATACATTTCAATTTTTTCAATCCCTTCATCTACATTGGCGGCTTCTTCAATTACTTCAATATCGTTGTGGTTTTGTAATAGTTTTTTTAGCTCATTTCTGGCTAATCGTTCATCATCAATAATAATAGCTTTGATAGGCATGTTTTATTCTATTTAAAAATATTTTTTTCAACTTGAACCGGCAGTCTTACTTTGGCTTGTACGGTATGTTCATCAATTGCTTTCAACTCAAATTTAGCATCTTTGCCGTATAATAAATTTAAACGGGTTTGCGTACTGGTAATTCCAAAGCCTTCCGGATTGTTTTCAATTTTTAAAGTTCCTGAATTTTGCACAATTAATTCGTGATAATTTTCATTAAAATCGGAAACAATTTTAATAGTACCTCCATTCATTTGCTGGCCAATACCATGCTTAATGGCATTTTCAACCAAAGTTTGCAACATCATTGGCGGAATCGGTTGGTCTAAAGTATCCTCATCAATGTCATATTCTACCTGTAATCTTTCCTCAAAACGAATATGTTCCAGTGCCAAATAATCTTTTACAATATTTAATTCCCGTTTAAAAGGTGCCAATTCCAGTTTTTCGGAATGCATACTACTTCGCAAAATATTGCTTAATTCGGTAATTGCCGTTCTGGCTCGTTGAGGATTTTCATCAACCAAAGCCCTAATACTATTCAAAGCATTAAAAATAAAATGTGGATTAATATGCGATTTAATGGTTTTCAATTCCAATTCCTTAACCAGGCTTTGTAAGCGAATTTTATCAAGTTCATCTCTCCTGCCTTTTTGAATATAATGGTAGGTGAAGTAAATAAAATTCCAAATAATGTAAAAGAGCGAGGTGGTTAAAAGCGACCTTACTACCCTGTTTAAATAGCTAAACTGCTTTAACTGAGGTAATTCCCAGTTAAAAAAGTTAATAATGGATACAAACACCAATGAGTCGATGAATGCAAATACCAACGCAGTAAGCAGCAAAAGGGAAATTTGTTTCTGCAAATCAAATCGCATTATATTAAAACCCTTAATAACCGTACGCATTATGTGGGTAATAATTAAGCCTAAAATAGCATCGGTAAATAAACTTTGGAAGAAGTATGGTTGTGGTTTAGAACGTATGGCAAAATAGAAAAAAGTCCAAACTAATGTGTAGGCTCCCCAACCCAAAATCTGGCACCACCAGTATGTTGATATTTTGTTTCTCATGCAGTATGAAAATAGGGCGAAATTATTTGCCGAATATAAGTATTTTGATTAAAGGCAAAATTTCAGTGATTTTTGGTTAAAGCAGCTTCTATAGAAACTGAACCAAACCAATTTTGCCGTGTTTATTTAAGTTGGCTTGAATTTATTATTTTTACATTTTAATTTTTTTCAAATGAATATACAGCCCGGCGAATTATTGAAATCAATTGATTCACCTAACGACTTAAAGAAATTAAGCCGCACTCAACTACATCAGGTTTGCGATGAATTAAGGCAATACATTATTGATGTGGTAAGTGTTTATGGTGGGCATTTTGCTGCCAGCTTGGGCGTGGTTGAACTTACCGTTGCATTACATTACGTTTATAATACACCATACGACCAACTGGTTTGGGATGTAGGCCATCAGGCCTATGGCCATAAAATTTTAACCGGCAGAAGAGACAACTTTATCACCAATCGGAAATACAAAGGGCTGAGCGGTTTTCCTAAAAGGTCAGAAAGTGAGTACGATACTTTTGGTGTTGGGCACTCTTCTACATCTATTTCTGCAGCATTAGGCATGTCTATTGCAGCAAAATATAAAGGCGAAAACAGAAAAAGTGTTGCCATTATTGGCGATGGCAGTATGACAGCCGGAATGGCTTTTGAAGCCATGAACCATGCAGGTGTTGCTGATAGTGATTTGTTGATTATATTGAATGACAACTGCATGAGTATTGACCCCAACGTGGGTGCTTTAAAAGAATATTTAACGGATATTACCACTTCGCACACCTACAATAAAATGCGCGATGAAATTTGGAATATCCTGGGAAAATTACCCGCCGGAAAAAATTTCAGTAGAGATATTGCCAGTAAAGTAGAAGCCGGATTGAAGGGAATGGTAAGTAAAAGCAGCAATTTATTTGAATCTTTAAAAATTCGCTATTTCGGCCCAATTGATGGACATAATATTACCAAACTGGTTGATACTTTAAAGGACATGCGTGATATTCCCGGGCCTAAACTACTGCATGTTATTACTGTTAAAGGAAAAGGCTATGCCTTGGCTGAACAAGATCAAACCAAATGGCATGCACCCGGACTATTTGATAAGGTTACCGGTGAAATTTATAAAAAACATTACGATACACCTCAACCTCCTAAATATCAGGATGTATTTGGCCATACAATAATAGAATTAGCCGAAAAAAATAAAACCATTATGGGTGTAACTCCGGCTATGCCCAGTGGTTCTTCCTTAAAATTTATGATGGAAAAAATGCCCGATCGTGCTTTTGATGTGGGCATTTGCGAACAACATGCCGCCACTTTAAGTGCAGGTTTGGCTACACAGGGTATGCGGGTTTATTGTAACATCTATTCTTCCTTCATGCAAAGGGCTTACGATCAGGTAGTTCATGATATTGCCATTCAAAAATTACCGGTTGTACTTTGTTTAGATCGTGCAGGTTTGGTGGGCGAAGATGGCCCAACACACCATGGATGCTATGATATTCCTTATTTCCGCTGTATTCCCAACATGATTATTAGTGCCCCCATGAATGAACAGGAATTGCGGAACTTGATGTACACAGCACAATTGCCTTCTACCCAAATGCCTTTTGTAATTCGTTATCCACGAGGCGAAGGTGTTATGCCGAATTGGAAAACACCTTTTGAAGAACTTGAAATTGGAAAAGGGAGAAAACTAAAAGATGGTAAAGATTTAGCAATACTCTCTATTGGTCATCCGGGTAATTTTGTTCAAGCTGCCATACGCCAATTAAGAACAGAAGGAATTGATCCTGCTCACTACGACATGCGTTTTGTTAAACCTATTGATGAGGCCTTATTGCACGAAGTATTTAAAAATTATTCCAAAATAATTACGGTTGAAGATGGTGCCATTACCGGCGGCTTTGGTAGTGCTGTTTTAGAATTCATGGCAGAACACCAATACCAGGCAACAGTAGTTCGTTTAGGAATACCCGATAGGTTGGTTGAACATGGCACGCTGAAAGAATTACACAAGGAATGCGGTTATGATGCCGATGGCATTGCCTCTACAGCCCGTAATTTATTAAGCGAAAAAGTAGCTATTCAATTTGCCTAGAGGTAAATAATGGTTGGAATTAAACACGCATTATTCCCCAAAATATTCAACATATATTCTGGCAGTTTCATATAGCTTAATGCAATGAAGTTGAACATTTTCGGGCAAGTGTGGTTGTAATTGCTCCCAAATGGCAATAGCCAAATTTTCCGTGCTGCACATTTTGCCCAGCATAAAATCAACGTCCAGATTTAAGTTCTTATGGTCTAATTTGTCAATTACTTTTGTTTTAATTAATTGACTCAATTTTTTCACATCATATAGAAAACCTGTTTCCGGATCAGGATTGCCTTTAATGGTTACAAATAAATCATAATTATGGCCATGCCAATTTTCGTTAGCACAAACGCCGAAAACTGCCTCATTTTTTTCTTTACTCCAATTGGGATTGTATAATTTATGCGCAGCGTTAAAATGTTCCTGACGGGTTAAATACACCATTCTACACTAATATTTGCCGCAAAGGTAGCATTTGCACCAAATAATTACAAGGGCCTATGAAATTCTCATTTATTTAGCCGATGTTGTATTAGAAGCTGTGTACCAGGTATTTACGCAATTATGTGCACCTTGAATAACCAATTTTAAAACCGCTGTTTGTTCTTTTGGCAAGGGCATTTCAAAGCTTTGTTGTTGATTGGGAACAGTTGCAATTAAAGTGTAATGATCAGTTCCGCCTGTTTTAAATTGATTGGTGGTAGCTGCATAAATTTTTACCGTACCGGAATCTTCTAATGCCTGCCATTGTAGTTGAAGAGAATTGCTTTTTAAAACCACCGAAGGTTTTGCTACCGATACAGCGCCTATTAATGGAACACCATCTAATTCATACTGCAATGAAGTTGGAATACTTACATGCATGAACCGGGCAATAGTAGGATAAATATCTACCACTGCCGGCTCATCTTTATGGGCATAATTATTTAATTTTTTAGTATTTAAAATCATCCAGGTCGTTCTTTCCCGCTCCGATTGCCCACCATGATTACGACCTGTTTGTGCATCACGACCATGGTCAGTAGTAATAACTACCAACCATTTTTCGTTAAAGTTTTTTTCTCTAAACTGCACTGCCTGCCATATTTTGTTCATTTGTGCATCAAAATAGTTAAGTGCATTGTGGTATTCTGAACTATTAGTACCATGCATATGTCCCATATCATCCGTATACTCCAAATAAATCCATGAGGCATCAGGACCGTTCTTCTTAATAACGCTATCGGCTTTATGTATTACCATTTCATCAATACGGTGCATGTAGCTGTGTGCAGCATCGTGTGGAAAATGTAAGGTATCTAATTCAAAGCCATCAAAATAAAAATCAGTAGTATAATCACCGGCCTGTGATAATCCATCACCTAATAATTTGGTTCTGTTATCTAACCAACTGGAAAAAACAGCCACTTTTTTATGCGGATATTGCTCTTTCAGCAAACGAAGTATGTGCGTGTAATGATAGTTGGGATTTTGAACATTATTTGAAAACACATTATGCTTATATGCCCATGTACCGGTTAATAAATTATTATAACCCGGTGCAGAAATAGTTGGCATTTGTGAATAAGTTTGCAGTATTCCACCGGTAAATGAACGCAAATAAGTGCCTGAATCAATAATGTTTTGCAAGGCAGGTTTGTTCATGTTTTCAATCATATCTGCAGGAATACCGTCTGCAATTACAAACAATACTTTGTGTTGAGGTTGCGCATCAGCAGCCCGGAAGCCCCAAAAACAACACATTATGCAGCAAAAAAAAGTCTTGTATATTTTCATTTCAACTAATTGAAATGTAAAATTGACGATTTAACTTTTTTATGCTCATTATTTTATTGTAAACAAAATGAGTACAAGCCATTTACAACAATTAATTTTACAAATTGAATTTTTAAAAACTATAGCTGTAATCAAGGCTACAACATTAGGTATGAATATTTGGATAATAGCTGCAACTGATTTTGAAGTACAGGCCGCCAAAAAGGTTTTATTAAATGAAACTTTTGAAAACTGCAGTGTACATTTTTTAACTACCGGTGTAGGCATGTTATTGTCAGCAGTAAAACTTACACAATTATGCCTTGAACAAAAGCCCGATTTGTTATTACAAGCAGGTGTTGCAGGCAGTTTTACGAACAATTTTCCACTTAATAGTTTAACCATTGTTCAACAAGAAGCATTCGGCGATTTAGGCGTAGTGGAAGATACAGTTTGGAAAGATTTGTTCGATTTGAAATTACTATCGAAAAATGAAGTTCCATTTAAAGATGGTTTTATTATAAACCAACATATTGCAAAATGGAACGTTACAAATTTGCCGAAAGCTAATGCAGTTACAGTTAATACCATTACAACTGAACCACATCGCATAGATTTACTTCAAAAAAAATATGCTGCACATATTGAAACGATGGAAGGCATGGTATTACATTATGTAGGTGCCTATTTTCAAATTCCCTATTTGCAAATAAGGGCTATTTCCAATTTTGTGGGTGAACGCAATAAACAAAACTGGACTCTACAAACGGCCATTGAGCAATTAAATAAACACTTGGTGGCATATGTTCATGCAATTAATAAAAACAGATAATTAGTTAATAAAATTGAGCGGTATGAAATACACATTGGGTTTTTCGCCTTGTCCTAATGACACCTTTATTTTCGATGCATTAGTCAATCATAAAATTGATACAAAGGGAATTGAATTTGAAGTAATGCTGGAAGATGTAGAAACTTTAAACCAATGGGCAATTCAGCAAAAGCTCGACTTTTCAAAAATCAGTTATGGCGTATTACCCATTGTTACCCGCAATTACCTGCTATTACAAAGCGGAGGTGCATTGGGGAAAGGTGTAGGCCCACTGTTAATTAGTTTACCCAACAATCCTTTATTTCTAAAGCATCCCGAAAAGGCAACTGTAGCTATTCCCGGTGAAAATACCACAGCGCATTTGTTGTTTTCAATGGCATACCCAATGGTAAAAAACAAGAAAATGATGGTGTTTAACGAAATTGAAAATGCTGTGCTTAGTGGCGATGTGGATGCCGGTGTAATTATACACGAAAACCGTTTTACCTATTTACAAAAGGGATTAATGAAACTGAAAGATTTAGGTGAATATTGGGAACAAACTACCAATGCACCCATTCCTTTAGGTGGTATTGTTGCCAAACGTAACATACCCTTACCTATTGTTCAACAAGTTGATTCTTTAATTAAAGAAAGTGTAACATATGCTTACAATAAACACTATAATGTACCCGCAGATTTTGTGCAAGCACATGCGCAGGAAATGGACCCGATGGTAATGCGTCAGCACATTGATTTGTATGTAAATAATTATTCAAAAGCATTGGGCGAATCGGGTAAAAAAGCGGTAATGACTTTATTGAATACCTACGGGCAAATGCACAATAACGCTAACCCATTGCCGAAGGATATATTTACTGAATAATACACCAACTAAGCATTAAATTTTATTTTTTAATACTTTACCATACACTTCTAATGCTCTTTTACGGGCAATTTCATGTTGAATGATGGGAGCAGGATAGTCAAAACTATCTAATTCCGGTACCCATTTCCGAACGTATTGTAAGTTTTTATCGAATTTTTCTGTTTGCAGAGCCGGATTAAAAATTCGAAAGTAAGGTGCTGCATCGCAGCCGCTACCCGCTGCCCATTGCCAACCGCCGTTATTTGCTGCAAAATCAAAGTCTAACAATTTTTCAGCAAAATAGGCTTCACCCCAACGCCAATCAATTAATAAATGCTTGGTTAAAAAAGAAGCTACAATCATTCGTACTCTGTTATGCATGAAACCGGTAGTATTCAATTCACGCATACCTGCATCAACAATAGGATAACCGGTTTTACCCATACACCATTTTTCAAAAGCTGTTTCATCATTTAACCATTCGATTTGATCATAAATTAACTTAAACGATTTTCCGGCACGCACATGTGGAAAATGATAGAGAATAGCATGATAAAAATCACGCCAAATTAATTCATTCAAAAAAGTATCATTTAATTGTTGTGCTTTAGCAGCTAATTGTCGAATACTAATGGTACCAAAACGCAAATGCAATCCTAACCTTGATGTACCCTGAACAGCCGGAAAGTTTCGTTGTGCATCATAATGCCGAATTAATACTTCATCAACCTTTTGTGGTGGAATTGCCATATTACTTAGCAAAAAACCTAATGATTCTAATGTAGGAATAGTTGTATTATGCAAATGCACAAGTTGTGTTGATTGCAATTTTATGGGATAAGATTTTATGTAAAATGAACGCAGCAAAGCTTTCCATTTTCTACTGTATGGGGTGAAGACAGTATAAGGTGTGCCGTCATCTTTTAACACCTCGCTACCATCAAATATAACATGGTCTTTATAGCTATGGAACCCTGCACCCAACTGAGTTAAATAATCAGCAATAATTTTATCGCGGTCGTAAGCATATTGTTCATAATCGCTGTTAGTAAATACATTTTTAATGGTGTATTTTTCAGCCAGATGTTGAAAAGCCTGCAATGGAGTACCATAATGAATGTACATACCACTGTTATACTTTTTAAGATGCACATGCATATCTGCTATGGTGTCATAAATAAAATTTACACGTGCATCGTGTTGATTACTAAGCTTATTTAAAATATTTGTATCAAATACAAAGAGTGGTATAACGGGATATGGTTGACGTAAGGCATGGTATAGTGCTGCATTATCATGCAATCGCAAGTCGCGCCTAAACCACATAACGGAAACTTCAGGTTTCATGTTCCAATCAAATTGCTTCCCTAACAAATAATAAGCCTGAATTGTTTACTGATTCCATAGAGGAGCAATAAATTTTTCATACAATAATGGAGCAGTTTGGGTTTTGTAATGTACATCATTCACTTCTTTAACCCACTTTATACCAAAAATGGTATTGGTAAAAAAAACTTCAGATGCATTTAATACATCATCCGGCGAAATGGTAGTTTCTTCAACCGGAATGTTTTCCTCTCTTAAACACTTTAATAAATATTTACGCATAATTCCGCCCACACAACCTTCGGTAAGTGCAGGAGTTTTAATTACACCATTTTGAACAATAAACACATTCGCAATTGTAGTATCGGCAACATTGCCTTGTGCATTTAACACCAAAGCATCATTTAGCTTATTTTCTTTAGCCCAATAGGCAGCCATGGCATAACACAAATAATTGTTGCTTTTTATATGCGAAAATGCATCATTTATTTTTCGGGCATCGGTATGAATACCCACTACCAGCCCATTTTCGTTTAGCCGGTTATTGGCACTGTTTAAATCCCATGTTTGAATAACATAATTGGGAAAATCGTTTTCGGGATCATACAATCCACCATCACCACGAGCAATGGTGATACGTACACGCGCTGCTTTTTTATGATGATTTTTCTTGGCCACTTCCAAAACCTGCTCTTGAAAAGCATCGGTAATAAAATAGTTGGGGCGGTTAAAATGCAGTTGCTGTAATGAAACAAATAATCTTTCTAAATGCATGGTATGCAAACAAATTTTACCATTCAGCATTTTTAAGGTTTCAAAACACCCATCGCCATAACGGAAGGAACGATTGCTGACAGAAATTACCGACTTTTCATTTTTATACAATTTGCCGTTGTAATTGAAGTAGCCATCAGGTTGCATAGCTGAAAATTAATTAGTTTTATTTTGCAGTTATATTTTACAGTATATGAAAATAGGAGAAATTACCCAAACGCTAAGCAATTTTGCACCAACGGCTTATCAGGAAAGCTATGATAATGTTGGCCTGTTGGTTGGCAATGCCGATAACACCTGTTTAGGTATTATTTGCACACTTGATGTTACAGAAGCAGTTGTAAAGGAAGCTTTAGAAAAAAATTGCAATTTAATTGTTGCGCATCATCCCATTATTTTTAAAGGGTTAAAAAGAATTAATGGCTATACCGACGCTGAAAAAGCCATCATTTTAGCCATTCAGCACAACATTGCTATTTATGCCATACATACCAATTTAGATAATGTATTACATGGAGTAAATAGTAAACTAGCGCAAAAATTAGGTTTATTACATACGCAAATACTATTGCCCAAAACGAATGCGCTTTGTAAGTTATACACTTTTGTACCCATTGCTTATGCCGAAAAGGTAAGAAATGCCTTATTTGAAGCCGGAGCCGGAAAAATTGGTGCTTATAGCGAATGTAGCTTTTCAGTGCCCGGCAATGGAACATTTAAGGCCAGCGAAGGCACCAATCCCTTTGTTGGAAAAATTTTGGAAAGACATCTGGAAAAAGAGGAAAAAGTAGAAGTAATTTTTCCGGCAGTACTACAAAATGCCATTATTAATGCTTTAATACAAGCCCACCCTTATGAGGAGGTGGCTTATGATATTGTGGCCCTTGAAAATGAATTTAGCCAGGTTGGCAGTGGCATTATTGGACATTTAGCCGAACCTAAAGATGCCGCCAAATTTCTATCGGAATTAAAAGCCATAGTTGGGGTTGCTGTTATCAAACACTCGCCCATTTTGGAAAAAACCATTCAAAAAATAGCCATTTGTGGCGGGGCCGGCAGTTTTTTAATAAGCCATGCCATTCAGGCAGGGGCTGATATTTTTATTACGGCCGATTTGAAATACCACGAGTTTTTTGAAGCCAACAATCGGTTAATTTTGGCCGATATTGGCCATTGGGAAAGTGAGCAATTTACCATTGATTTATTGGCAGAGGTTTTACAAACCAAATTCCCTACCTTTGCCGTCCTTAAAAGTGCGGTAAGCACTAACCCGGTTCATTACTTTTTATAGAAAAGCTACTGATGCCAAGCCAACCGAACGATGAACGGATTGCGACGCAACAGAAGCCCAACAAGGGTTAATGCAGCCGGTAACCAAAAAAGTAAACACAAAAACACAATATACAATATGGCAACAGCGAAAGAATTTTCTGTAGAAGAAAAACTGGTAGGCCTTATTAAGCTGCAAAAAATTGACAGCCAATTAGATGAATTTAGAATTTTAAAAGGCGAATTACCAATTGAGGTGAGCGATTTAGAAGATGAAATTGCCGGCATTTTAAGCAGAAAAAACCGCATTGAAGAAGAAATTAATGGTATTTCGGAGTTTATAGAACAAAAAAAACAATCCATTGCCGATAGTGAGGCTATGATTAAGAAGTACGAAAAACAAAGCGACAACGTAAAAAATAGTCGTGAGTTTGAAGCTATTTCGAAAGAAATTGAAATGCAGCAATTGGAAATTAAATTGTGCGAAAAAAATATTAGAGACGCTAATGAAGAATTGGCCGGAAAAGTAAAACAGTTAGAAGCTGCAAAAAAACAAATTGCTACCAAAGAGAGCATTTTGACTGTGAAAAAAAGTGAGTTAGAGAAAATTATTGCAGAAACTGAGAAGGAAGAGAAACATTTTAAACACATAAGCGATGAAGCCCGTAAAGGTATAGATGAGCGCTTATTATACAGCTACGACCGAATTAGAAATAGTTACCGTAATGGTTTAGCAGTAGTGCCTATTGAAAGAGATGCTTGTGGTGGATGTTACAATGCTATTCCGCCGCAACGCCAAAGCGAAATTAGAATGCATAAAAAAGTAATTGTATGTGAGAACTGCGGCCGCATATTGGTTGATGCCGACTTGAACGATTCAGTTACCGTAAAATAATTTGATATTAACTTTTTTATAATTGTAGCAGGGGCTTTTAACAGAAGCTCCTGTTTTATTTTGCAACATTATTCAAACAGTATTGATTATCTGTATGAAATTTATTGGCCTCGTCATTATTGCTATTTCATTATTTTTTTCAAGCAATTGCTTTGCTCAATACAGCTTTGAATTTAGCCCCGATTGTAAGCAAGCTTATAACGAAATAATGCAACTGCAAATTGGCAAAGGTTATCGTTCTATAGAAACTGCTCAAAAAAACAATCCGCAAAACTTAATTCCTACTTACCTATCAAGCTATATTGATTTTTTTACCCTTTTTTTAAATGAAAACCCACAGGAATACGCTCAAAAGAAAGATGTATTTGACGAAAGGGCTGCATTAATGCAAAAAGGAAACAAAAACTCGCCTTGGTACTTGTACACACAAAGCGTTTTATACCTTCAAAAAGCAGCAGTAGCCATTAAATTCGGTGAAACATGGACAGGAGGTTGGGCTTTCAGAAAATCGTTTTTATTGGTAAAAGAAAATCAAAAAAAGTTTCCCAATTTTTTGCCTAACCAATTAATTTATGGAGCATTAGAAGCCGCCGTTGGCACAATTCCCAAAAATTATAAATGGTTAGCATCATTATTAGGCATGCGCGGCTCGGTTAACGAAGGCATGCAAAAGGTTAGCAACTTTGTTTACAGCAATAACGAGTGGGCACAACTAATGCAAATTGAAGGTGCTTTTATTTATGGATATTTAAATTTTTACTTAGAAAACAAAAAAACTGAAACCGTTAATTTTCTAAAATCGGGGAAGTTTGATTTGGTGCACAACCATTTAATGGCTTATATGGCTGCTAATTTGGGGAAAAATGATAAGCAAACCGAATTTGCCAAAAGTGTTATTTTAAACCGTAGCATGGCATCGGGGTACTTAGAAACACCGGTATGGCATTTAGAAATGGGCTACAATTTGCTGAATCACTTACAATATGCCGATGCAGCACGGGAGTTTAACACCTTTGTGCAAAATTTTAAAGGGAAGTTTTATGTAAAAGACACCTACAGACGTTTAAGTTGGTGTTATTTTTTAATGGGCAATATGCCTGCTGCCGAAAACGCCCGTAAACAAATATTGAAATTTGGTAGTACCATGGCCGATGCCGATAAAGAAGCACAAAAAGAAGCACAAAATAATAAATGGCCCAATGCAACTTTGCTGAAAGCTCGGTTATTGGATGATGGCGGTTACAGAGAAGAAGCACTTCAAATGCTTAATCAAGTTTCCATTAACAGCTTTTCGGATATTGCCGACCAGTTAGAATACACCTATCGCATGGGCAGAATTTATGACGGTTTAAATAATTACAACAAAGCTGTTGAATATTATAATCAGGCCTACAATATGGGCAAATTAAGAACTGAGTATTACGCAGCCAGAGCAGCATTACAAGCCGGAATGATTTATGAAAAAAACAACAATAAAAAAGAAGCCATTCGTTACTACCAATTATGCCTCGACTTGGGTGAGCATGATTACAAAAGTTCATTAGACCAACGTGCCAAAAGTGGTATTGCCCGTTGCACAGGTCAGTAAACATTATTTACCCATTTAATTCACTTAATTTGCATTTTGTTGATTAGTAGTAATTTTTTATTGTGCTGAACATGCTGCAAAAATTATTCATACAAAACTATGTATTGATTGATTCGGTAACCATTGAACCGAATGCACATTTAAATATTATTACCGGTGAAACCGGAGCCGGAAAAAGTATTTTAATGGGTGCCTTAAACTTAATTTTAGGCGAAAGGGCAGATAGTAATGTGCTGATTAATCCCGATAAAAAATGCGTAATAGAAGGCAGTTTTATAACTGAAAACAATGCAGCTGTTAGCAATTTTTTAAAAGAGAATGAGCTGGATATTGATACCATTTTACTGCTACGCAGAGAAATAGCCCCTAACGGAAAGTCGAGAGCATTTATTAATGACACACCGGTTAGCCTGCAACAATTAAAAGCATTGGGCAATTTATTGGTTGATTTACACCAACAGTTCGATACATTAGATTTAGCTAAAGCCGACTTCCAACGGCAGGTCATTGACGCATTAGCGCAGTTAAACGATACTTTAAAGCAATATCAATCTATTTATAAAAGCTGGCAAAGCAATTCACAACAATTACAGCAATTACAAAGTCAAAAAGAACAATTTGAAAAAGAAGCCGACTATAATCGTTTTTTGCTTGAAGAGCTAACCACACTGCAATTAATACCCAATGAATTAGAAAATTTAGATCAGGAATTAAAATTATTGAGCAACAGTGAAGGCATTAAAGCAGCTTTAAATGGTGTTGTTGAGCTTTTAATGGAAAGTGAGCAACCTATTATACAACAATTAAAACAAATGATGCAGCAACTACAAGCCTATCAAAATATGCACACAGATTTGCCAAGCATTATTGAACGACTTACGGCTGCTTACATTGAATTAAAAGATATTGCCAATGAAGTAAACAGACTCAATGATCATATTTCATTTGACGTAAATAGAATTGCAGAAATTGAAGAAAGATTGGCAGCCGGATATAAATTATTAAAAAAACATAATGTTTCAAATACCAATGCTTTATTGGAATTACAAGAGCAACTAACCCACCGTTTAAATGAGGTGTTGGCAATAGATGATAATATTATAGCCTTGCAACAAAAAGTGCTTGCCCAAAAAAATGAAGTAATTGCTTTGGCTGAAAAAATTTCTTCAGCAAGAAAAAAAGCAATTCCACCTTTCCAACAACAAGTAAACAATTTATTAAAGCAGGTAGGCATGCCCAATGCCCGCATAATAGTACAACTTCAACCCATGCAACCGGGAGAATTTGGGGCAGATGAAATAGAGTTTTTATTTGATGCGAATAATACCAACAAATTCGAAACATTAAAAAAAGTGGCAAGTGGCGGTGAGCTAAGCCGATTAATGCTTTGCATAAAATCATTAGTTGCACAATACATTGATTTACCTACTTTAATTTTCGACGAAATTGATACCGGTATCAGTGGCGAAGCTGCTAAACAGGTGGGTATTATAATGAAGCAATTAGCCGGTAAACGACAAATCATTTGCATTACTCATCAACCACAAATGGCAGGCAAGGCAGATGCGCATTTCTTTGTGTATAAGGAAACGGATAAAACTACGACAAAAACACAAATACGCTTATTAAATAAAGAGGAAAGAATAATGGCCATTGCACAAATGTTGGGTGGTGAACAACCCGGTGCAGCTGCTGTACAAACTGCCAAAGAAATGATGCAAGTTTAATTTACCCAATGGCTTTTGAACAAAATTGAAAGCACATTGAAATTTGTAGTATTAAATCTTTATGTTTGGGCTTATAATTCATATACCATTCACGAAAAATACAAACTATGGCATACAACTTATTAAAAGGGAAAAGAGGGATAATTACCGGAGCTTTAGATGAAAATTCTATTGCATGGAAAGTGGCTGAAAAAGCGCATGAAGAAGGCGCCACTTTTGTATTAACCAATGCACCCATTGCTATGCGTATGGGCCAAATAAATGCATTAGCCGAAAAAACAGGTTCAACCATTATTCCTGCCGATGCTACCAATGTGGATGAACTAACTAATTTATTTACGCAAAGCCAAGAAGTATTGGGTGGAAAAATTGATTTTGTTTTACACTCCATTGGCATGAGCGTGAATATTCGTAAAAACATTCCTTATACAGCATTAAACTATGACTACTTTTTAAAGGGAATTGATGTGTCAGCTTTATCACTGCATAAAATGCTGGCCGTAGCTAAAAAGTTAGATGCCATTAATGAATGGGGAAGTGTTGTGGCTTTAACTTATGCAGCAGCACAACGCACTTATCCTTTTTATACGGATATGGCTGATATAAAAGCCATGTTAGAATCAATTGCCAGAAGCTTTGGCTACCACTATGGTGTTGAGAAAAAAGTGCGTATTAACACGGTATCACAATCGCCCACTAAAACTACTGCAGGAACAGGCATTAAAGGCTTTGGCGATTTTTTTGATTATGCAAACGCTATTGCGCCATTGGGCAATGCTTCTGCAGAAGATTGCGCCAATTTTTGCATTACCTTATTCTCTGACCTAACCCGCATGGTTACTATGCAAAACCTTTTCCACGATGGCGGCTATTCTTCCACCGGCGTAAGCAATGTTATTATGGAAAAAATGGGATTAGAATAAATAAGAAATATAAAAACATGCTTGAAAGGTTCAATGTACAACTATGTGCTTGAACCTTTTTTAGTTATATAATCGAACTAACAAACGTTTTTTATCCATAAAAAAACCACCTATGCAGGTGGTTGTGTGTATTTAAAATGAGGTAGGTTGTGTTTTAGTATTCATCTTCATTAAACATGAAATCTTCCTGACTTGGGTAATCGGGCCAAATGTCTTCAATGCTTTCGTAAATTTCTCCTTCATCATCTAATTCCTGCAAATTTTCAACCACCTCTATAGGTGCACCACTGCGGATAGAGTAATCAATTAACTCATCTTTAGTAGCAGGCCAGGGTGCCTCTTCCAGATAACTTGCCAGTTCTAATGTCCAGAACATATTTAAAAATTTTGTGCAAAAGTAACCGTATCTGCGAAACTACCAAAATGGGTTTACCCGTATTTTTGAAATGTTTAAAAAAAGTGATAAAATGATAAAATTTAACCGATGTTTACAGGGTTATTCGTTGAAAGCCTATGTTAATTGCAAAAAATATTATTAAAAACTACGACCAACTAAAGGTATTAAAGGGGGTAAATTTAGAGATAAAACAGGGAGAAATTGTATCCATAGTCGGCTCATCCGGAGCCGGGAAAAGCACTTTATTGCACATTTTAGGAACATTAGATGCTTTAGACGAGGGCGAAATTTGGTTAAACAATCAACCTTTACACCAATTAAAAGGGAAAAAATTAGCTGCTTATCGCAATCAACATATTGGATTTGTATTTCAATTTCACCACCTATTACCCGAATTTTCCGCACTGGAGAATGTTTGTGTACCCGGTTGGATTTTAAAACGTAGTAACAAAGAATTGCAAACCCATGCCACCGAACTACTTACTTTATTGGGATTAGCAAACAGGTTACACAATAAACCGGGAGAGTTAAGCGGTGGGGAGCAACAACGCGTTGCAGTAGCTAGGGCTTTAATAAATAGACCTGATATTATATTTGCCGATGAACCCACTGGTAACTTAGATAGTGCCAATGCCAAAGATTTACACGACTTGTTTTTACGCCTGCAACAAGAACTGGGACATACCTTTTTAATAGTTACACACAATGAAGAGTTAGCGGCATTAAGCAACCGAGTATTGCATATGAAAGATGGCCTAATAGTTTCTTAACAACATTTGTTGATTTAAGAAATCCTGGGCTTCCACGCCACTTCGGGAACATGCAAGCTTTGACCAATATAACGTGCTAATACAAACAAATAATCGCTCAAACGATTGAGATATTGAAGAACCAATGGCGGCATAAACAAGTTTTGCAATTGCATGGCCACACATAAACGTTCTGCCCTGCGACAAACACAGCGGGCAATATGTGCAGTAGATACAGCAACATGCCCCCCGGGCAAAATAAAATGCTTCATTTCGGGTAATTCACGCTGCATATCATCTATGCGTTGTTCTAACCAATGCACATCATTTTCAGTTAAATCGGGCAACTTCATGCGGGTTTCTTTATCAGGATCGCAGGCTAATGCCGAGCCAATAGTAAATAACCGATCTTGAATTTCTTTCAAATCAATATTTAATTGTTTTAATGCATCAAAGGCTAAAAGGTGATCATTCAACAACCCTATAAACGAATTCAATTCATCAACAGTACCATAGCTTTCAATTCGCAAATGGCTTTTAGGAACCTTCGTTCCACCAATTAAGCTGGTATTACCTGCATCACCGGTTTTTGTATAAATTTTAATTGACATATTTTTATGGAATATACATGCGTATGTTCAATACAAATGTATTCTTTAAAAAGTTTGAAAACACAGAAAATAAATTTGAAGAAAGGATTCTAAATGAAAGCCGGATGGGCATCGGGCTGCTTATTATCGCTTTCAATTAAACCATCGCGTAAGCGTATAATTCGCTTAGCATAATGAGCAATATCTTCTTCATGCGTAACCAGCACAACAGTGTTTCCTGCTTCCTGAATTTTTCCAAAAATTTCCATTACTTCAACCGAGGTTTTAGAATCGAGATTTCCGGTAGGTTCATCAGCTAATAAAATAGAGGGATTATTAACAATAGCACGGGCTATGGCTACTCTTTGTATTTGTCCGCCACTTAATTCATTTGATTTATGATGGCTACGTTCACCTAAACCTACTTTTTGCAGGGCTTCAATAGCGCGTTCCATTCTTTCTTTTTTTCCAACACCTGCATAAATTAAAGGTAAAGCCACATTTTCTGCAGCAGTTAGTCTGGGTAACAAATTAAATTGCTGAAACACAAAGCCAATTTCTTTATTACGAACATCTGCCAGCTTATCATCGGGCATTTTACTTACATCTTGCCCATTAAGTATATAGTGACCTGCAGAGGGGGAATCTAAACAGCCCAAAATGTTCATTAACGTACTTTTTCCACTACCCGATGGCCCCATTAATGCAACATATTCATTTTTTTGTATGGAAAGGCTAATACCCTTCAGCACTTTAATTACTTGGTTACCCATGTAATAATTCTTTTCAATATTTTGAAGCTGAATAACAGTTTCCATACAAATAATATTTTCTTTATTTTTTTATAACAGTGGGCACTTCAAAAAATTCATCGGTATGTAATGGTGCATTCTTTAAAGCCTGCTGTTGGGTTATTTCATCATTCACTTCATCTTCCCGAAACACATTCATGGCCTGCCCCACATACATGAGTGGCTGCACATCTGATGTATCAATAGCTTGCAATTGCTCCACAAAACCAATCATATTCTCTAAATCGTTAATCACTTCAGGCATCTCATTTTCTGCAATGGTTAAGCGCGACAAATGCGCCAATTTTTCCACCAAATTTTTATTTACTTCCATAATGAAGAATATTTTAAATACTTGCAACCAAGCCGAATGCTTCAAAAATAAACGAAAACCTTTAAAAACCTTTTACAGCTTTATATTAACGGTAAATTTAGCTGATTAATACAACAATAAACGGGTGAGACAGATTTTCCCTAACTACTTTTGAGTTTTGGCTAATGCTGCATTGGCAAACTTTAAAAATGATTTAGGGCCCATATAGCCCATGGTATATAACACCGGCTTTCCCGAGGCATCAGTAAATACCAAGGTGGGATAAGCCGTTACACCAAAATAACGAGCCACTTGTGGGCCAATTGTTTTTTCGGCATCAATAGATAGATTAATAAAATGAGCATTTAAAAACTCGGCCACTTTTGCATTAGTAAAGGTTTTTTGTTGTAGCATTTTACAAGGCCCACACCAAGTTGCATAAACATCAACAAATATTAGTTTATTAGCCTCCTTGGCTTGCTGCTTGGCCAAATTCCAATCTTGTTCAATAAATGCAACTTTATGTTCGTTGGCATTTTGTGTAATAACACCATTAGAAGCATGGTGATTAAAAGTGAAAAAAGAAAAATTTAGAATTAAAAATATTTTCAATAAATAGATGTTCATGCAATAACGTATTCAGTCGAAATTAAACAAATTGCATTATTAAGTGGGCATATTTAATAGAAAATGAAGAAAGCAGCGCTAAATTTAACGATACAACCCTAACGATATGCTAAATGATTTAAAATAGCAAGGGAAGCATTTATTGATTATTTTTGTAACTAATTTCAAACCGTAACTATGAAGCTTTTTATTGGTGGCCTGCCAGGCGATATTGACGAAATCGATTTGAGGGAAATGTTTGAATTGTATGGTGACGTTAGATCGGCCATAGTTGTGAAAGACAAACAAACCGGCAAAAGCAAAGGATTTGGTTTTGTTGAAATGCCTAACGAACATGAAGCAAAAGAAACCATTGAATTATTGAATGGCGTAAAAATGCTCGGCAAAAAAATATCAGTAACTCAAGCCGAAGAAAATAATAGAAACAGTAGCAGTAATAATCGTTTCCAACAAAATCGGCCTATGAATAACAACAGGCCGAATAAAAGAAACTATTAACAAAATACATTATACAATTTCACACAACAAAAATTTGTGTGTAACTTTTCTAAAACGCTTCAGCTAAATTTACATAAAAGTTAGTAGCACTGCCGCTTCTCGCTACATCAATACGAATATTTATTTTATTATTTTTCGTAATTCTTCGCCTAAACCCTATTCCATAGCTTGCATGTACATTGTGCACATCCAATTCATTCATAGTATTAGCCACTTTTCCTAATGCAGCAAATGTTGTAAAGCCCCATTTTTTACTGAATTGATAGCGCCATTCAGATTGTGCAGCTAAAAGATAATTATCGCGATACCTACCTGCATACAAACCACGCATCATATTACTACCCCCCAAAGCAGCCGTTTGCCAAAAAGGTACATTGCCTGAATTACCCTGATACAATAATTGACCCGCCAATACAGTTTTACTATTGGTGCGAAAATAGTAGCGAGCATCAACATTTGATTTGACAAAATTATAAGCACTGCCAAGTTGTTGATTAAAGCTTACAACATTGGCACATAAATACCATCCTTTTGTAGCATTAAAAGCATTATCACGGTTATCGTGTAAAATACTTGCACCGACTCCTAATGTGTAACCACCATTGTTACCCAATTCAGGCAAGGAAATTTTATTAGGATCATTCGCATGAATACTAAAATAATCAAGCATATTAATGACTCCACCCACATACCAGTATGATTTAATTTGTTGATACCATTCAATGTTAACACGCAATGAATGTGTTGAAATAAGTTGCGATAGAGAATCGGGGGTCATATTGCCCAATCCATAAAAATATTCCGGAAAATTTTTATACAATGTATTGGCTAATAATAAGTTTTTATTGTTATGAAAATAATGTCTCAATGCAGCATCCAAAATAGTTTGCTGATTGAAGGTATAAATAGCGGTTAATTGCAAGTAAGAAGTATCTGACGAAGGTTTTTGATAACTGCATATTCCGCTAATACCCAAAGCCACATTGGTTTCCGGCGCATACGCAATTACAGGAACAAAAAATATACGAGGTTTTTGTAAGGTATCATTTATATCATGATTATAATTGCTAATATCATTCAGGTAAAGTTTAACAGTAGCTTGCGCTGAATTAATAATAAACAAAAACAACACAAAAGAGAGAAAACAAATTTTTCGCATATATAAATAACACTATTTAATTTGAGTCAACAAATATTGAACTGCTGCGTTTAACACCTCATCTTTACCAGAGCGAATACCTGCAAGTGTAGCACTTACCTGAACATCAGGAATAACACCTACACCAACAAATTCAGTTCCATTTGCCATTACATCACGCTTGGTGCAAATAAAACCCAAACCGCCGCCCGGTAAGTCATATCCCAAAGGTTGACCGGTACTTCCCCCTGTTGCCGATCCAAATATTTTTCCACGCTGCATTTGTTTATAGGCAACAGTAAAATCTTCAGCAGCCGAATAAGTTGCAGCAGAAGTTAATACTGCCACAGGATTACTATACAAAACTTTTTTGTAAGGTTTCCAATCATCCGTTTCTAATTGTAAAGCAACAGCACCATCACCCCATGCCCTTTGCGAAGGACGATAAGTATGCAAAACATTTAACGAAGTAAGAAAAGGCTTGTCGGTTAAGCATCCTAAAATTTCATAGCCAATATTACTATTACCCCCACCATTTAAGCGCACATCGATAATTAAAGCTTTTGATTTTTGAATAGCAGGAAAAAGACTATCAAAACTTTTTACAATATCATCGCTTTCAAAGCTATTAACAATTAAGTAGCCAATATTATTGGGCAATACCGAATATATAATTTTAGGTAAAAAGAAATTAGAAGAGCGAGTGAAAGTTTTAGTAACAATACGATTGTTAAGATTTTGAAATGTTAGCTGCACTTTACTACCACGTAACCCTTTAAACAATTCATAAGTGTATATTCTACTAATACTATCCTGGGGCGTTGAAAAATGAATGTAAGGGCTTATGTTTTCTTTAATATATTGCTGAATAGGAATGTTATCAATTGCAGTAATGATTGTACCAGGCGTTACAGATTGATACGCAGTATCATTACTCAAGTTTTTTACAACTACAACTTTATCATCAATATATGTGCAAATAAAGGGCAACTTGTCATTTTCCTTTAAAAAATAATACAATGGCTCAATAATACGCGAATGGCCATCGCGCAACAGTTGATTCATTTGCTGTAATACTCTGTACGATTCCTTAATGTTTTTAGTTGCCAGCATCTTTGGCAGAAATGCCTTATAAACACTATCCCAATTTAAATAAGGCACTTTATCGAAATTGGCAAAGTTGAATTTAGCTTCATACCAAACTTTGCTAATTGCTTCAATCTTTTCTTCATCGCTCAATGAGGTAATATGCGTAGAAGAATCAATAGTCATTGACGGGAATAGTTTATTGTAATATTGATTATAAGTTGCGGAATCAAATTTTGCTTGTGCACTTAATTGCAAGGCAAAAAAAAGCATGAAACCAAATAAGCTAAAAAACTTTTTCATATTGATACATTTAGTCATTATAGAAATTTGAATGCACGAAATAAAACTATTGATTGAAGATGCCGAATTATAAAAAGAAGAATGCCCTAAAAACCAGGAGCAATGACCGATTTACGCGTTTAGAAGTATTTTATATCTGTATTTACCGTTAAAGTACTCTTTCATTTTTATTACGTTATGGGTTTTAACATCCACCCACCAAATACTATAATTATGAGAATTGGGATAATTAATTCTTATTTGGTAGCACTGAATAGATTTTTGTGCATAACGAGATATAGTAGTCATCCCTTCAACGTTGTACAAATAATAATACGGTAGTATAGTAGAACCCGGATGATAGAAATTAATGACGAAGGATTTTCCTATCTGTAAAGGCAAAATGGAAAATGTTTCCAAATCTAACTCCCAGTTAAATATGGGATGCGCTATTGCCAACTTAAATTTTTTGTTACTAATTAAAGAATCTGTATAAATTAATTTAGGTGTAAACAAATAATGCTCTGTATGTGGAGGTCTACTAATTGCAGAAAGAATAGTATGGTGTAATGTAGGCAAAAATGTGTGCGAATCTACTTCGGAATGAATAGTTCTAACAAAAAGCTGACTGTCTAAACTGAACCATTTCTGATCAATTACAATAGGCGCATTTGAATGATGTGGCAAAGCAATATTTCTTTCCCATATATACACACCTGATTTTTTTTGCGTAACTGAATCCTCACTGTAAACTAAATATTTACGTTGACCAGAGTGTAAATTTTTCAGATGGAAATGTTTGTAATGAAAATCAACGTTATCAACACTTTGGGCGGTTGAAATATAGAAGCTACTTAAACAAATAAAAACAATAAGATTTTTGAGTACCTTATTTTTTGTGCAAATATGGAAGCAGCCACTTAAAGAAAGTATTTAAATCCGGATGAATAGCAGATTTGGATTGACGAAGGGAAGAAATAACTATGGAATTAAAATTATTTTTTCAGATGTTGCAAAAATTGAAATAATACAACTGCCTGATTATGTTCTACATCTTTTGCACCAAATAATAAAGTGCATTTTTGTTTAGAAGCAATTTCTACTAATGTATGCACTGCATCATTATTTTGTTTCAATTCAGTTTGGTATTTTTCAACAAAAGCGGGCCACTTACTAATATCATGCGCAAACCATTTCCGTAAAGAAGTAGAAGGAGCAATATTTTTTAGCCAAAGGTCAACTTTAGCTTTTTCTTTAGTAAGGCCTCTGGGCCAAATCCTATCCACTAATATACGCACACCATCATTATCAGAAGGTGGGTCATAAACGCGTTTTAATAGAATATTTTTTTGCATAAAATAAATTTTAAAAACGCCCACATACAAAAAGTAAATGGGCGTTGTAGAACTAGAATATACTTAGAAAAGCACGCTATTTATTGCTTTAAAAACTGACGCAAAACATATTGAAGAATGCCACCATGCTTATAATATTCCACTTCAATATCGGAATCTAAGCGAGCAACAACTTTAAACTGAATAGTTTTACCAGCATCATTAGTGGCGGTAACATCTAATTGCTTTAAGGGCTTTAAATTTTCGGCAATACCGGTAATTGAAAAAGTTTCTTTACCGGTTAGGCCCAGTGTTTCAGCATTTTCGCCGTTTAAATATTGTAATGGCAATACACCCATACCTACTAAATTACTGCGGTGTATTCTTTCATAACTCTCCGCAATTACAGCTTTAATTCCTAAGAGAAAAGTACCTTTCGCAGCCCAATCTCTGGAAGAGCCGCTACCGTATTCTTTTCCTGCTAAAACAATTAATGGCGTATGTTGTGCGTTGTATTTCATGGCCACTTCATACACAGTCATTTCTTCATTACCGGGTAAATAAACAGAGTAGCCTCCTTCTTTAGTAGCAATTTTATTTTTTATACGCACGTTGGCAAATGTACCCCGCACCATTACTTCATCATGTCCACGACGTGAACCATACGAGTTGAACTCGGCTTTAGGGACTCCCCTACTAATTAAATATTTTCCCGCAGCGGAATTCTCAGAAAATGATCCTGCAGGTGATATATGATCGGTAGTAATACTATCACCTAACATAAGTAGCACTCTGGCTTTTTCAATATTTTGGAATGGAGCAGGTTCATTAGGCATATCTTGGAAGAAGGGTGCTTGCTTAATGTAAGTTGACTCAGGATTCCATTGATATACCTTATCATTTGAAATAGATAGGTTTTGCCAAATGGCATTGCCTTCAAAAATAGTTTTATAATTATTTTCAAAATCTTTTGGTGAAAGCACTTTTTGCATAATGGCATTGATTTCATCATTACTCGGCCATATATCTTTCAAGTAAACGGGTTGCATATTTTTATCGTAACTAATCGGCTCATTCATCAAATCAATATCAACCCTTCCGGCTAAGGCATAAACTACTACCAACATTGGCGACATCAAGAAATTCATTTTCACCTGTGGATGAATTCTTGCTTCAAAGTTTCTATTTCCTGACAATGCAGATGCTACGACCAAATCATTATCCTCAATAGCTTTTGCAATATGAAAAGGTAACGGACCCGAATTACCGATACAAGAAGTGCAACCATATCCCACAACATGAAACTGTAATGCTTCTAAATCAGTTAGTAAATCTGCTTTCTTTAAGTAGTCAGTTACCACTTTAGATCCCGGTGCTAGTGATGTTTTTACCCAGGGTTTAACATCAATACCCATTGCACGTGCCTTACGAGCAACCAAGCCGGCACCCAACATTACGTAAGGATTAGAGGTATTGGTACAAGAAGTAATTGCGGCAATAACTACAGCACCATCATTTAACATAAATTGCTCTTCGCCCAAGCTTACCCACACTTTTTTCATCCCATTTTCCACTTCTACATCAACAACATTGGCCGGTTCATTATCCTGCACATACATGGGCTGACTGCCTCCTTCACCTTTCCATTTTTCAAGAATGGTATCATTAGCAGCAATGTATTCACGGCCAAATCCTGATTTTAATAACTGAACAAAAGTTGATTTAAAATCTTTTAATAAAATTTTGTCTTGCGGACGTTTAGGCCCTGATACTGTTGGGGAAACAGTTGATAAATCAAGTGTGAGTACATCTGTATAATGAATATCTTCATTACCAGTACGCCATAACATATTCGCTTTGCAATAATCTTCAACCAATGCCAATTGCTCAGCAGAACGATTACTCAAGCGCATATATTCAATAGTTTTATCGTCAATTGGGAAGTAGGTGATGGTACAACCAAATTCTGGTGACATATTACCGATTGTTGCTCTATCGGGAACTGTTAAGCTATTCAAGCCATCGCCAAATACTTCTACAAATTTTCCTACAACACCATATTTTCGTAATAATGCAGCAATAGTTAGTACCATATCAGTAGCGGTAGTACCTACAGGTAGTTTTCCGGTTAATTTTAAACCAATTACCTCGGGCATAATAAAATAAACAGGCTGTCCTAATAAAGCCGCTTCTGCTTCAATACCACCCACACCCCAAGCTACCACACCTATACCATTTACCATAGGCGTATGGCTGTCGGTTCCGACTAATGTATCAGGGAAAACTAATCCATCTCTTTCTATTACTCCTTTAGATAAATATTCCAAATTCACCTGATGACAAATGCCCATTCCGGGAGGTACTACACTAAAATTATTGAATGATTTTTGCGCCCATTTTAAAAACTTGTACCGTTCTTCATTACGCGTATATTCCTCTTCCATGTTTTTATTGTAGGCATATTCTGTTCCAAAATAATCTACCTGAACAGAGTGATCTATTACAAGGTCAACAGGAATAAGTGGATTGATAATATCAGGATTTTTACCCTTTTCAGCAATGGCTGTCCGTAAGGAAGCAATATCAACGACAGCAGGTACGCCTGTAAAATCTTGCATTAAAACTCTGGCAGGTTTAAAGGGAATATCTTTATCTGAAGCCTTTGGTTGCCAGTTTAAAAGTGTTGCTACATTTTCTTTAGTAATAGCAAAATCATCAAAATTTCTTAATACATTTTCTAAAAGAATTCGAATTGAAAATGGCATTTTTTCAATATTATACCCTTGTTTTTGTAATTCAGGGAGACTATAATAGTTAAAATTGCCTTTTGCAGTATTTAATTGTCGGGTAATTTTCAAATAATCATTTTGCATAAATTGAATATTTATAAATTATTATAATTGCAAACCGATATAGATAAAGAACTTACGAGAAAAAACATCATAAATTTAGTTCATTTACGGGAAAAAATTGAACTAAAAACGATAAACTAAATTTAAAAAATGTTTATACCAATTCTTTAACTACTTGTTGCAAAAGTGTTGAGTATTTTTCAACATAAACTTGCTTTTCACTATGCTTGTATTGCATAATAAAACGGGGATGCTCTAAAGGAATTATTTTCTGAAAAAATCGGTATTGCTCATTTAACTGATTCAAATAATCATAATTTTTACCACTACCCAAACAAAAAACAGTATGGGTATGCAAGCCAAATTTTAATTGTTTTCTTATACTTTGTACAATAAATGGTTTTAATGTATTTTTTAAATCAATATCATCATAATAGTTATAGTTCAACCATTTGTTATTCGATGATAGCTTGGCAAAGCCTAAAGGGACAATAGAATTAATGTAAAAATGCTTGTAGAAATTTTCAACTCCGCCAAATGCCTCAATTACTTCATAAACAAACACAGAGGATGGTTCATGTGTAATTTTACCCTTAAAATCAATTCCGCAATTTGCAATTAATCTTTTTGAATCAGTAAAAGGAATGCCCGTAACGGCTGCTCCAAAACGCCCGGGATTAATACCTATCATAAAAATTCGCTGAAAATTATCGTTATAAAATTTACGATAAAACTGCTCCATAGCCCTTAATGCATTTGCATCATTTTTAAATGGATTAAAGGCCATTATGTTTTTAGGTAAGCTATGTGGAATATGTAACTGCCGATTAAAACGAATTATATTTTCAGAAAGAACCATAGATAATGTATGATGCAGTTAAAGTTACATCACAAAGCATATCTATCAATGAATTGAAAACAGTGTTATATAATTTAAGTGCTAATTTTATGGATATCTTTCGTGCGCATTACAAACCATTTATCTCTTATCCAATATGCCACATTAACCAACACTATTAATGCGGGCACTTCTACCAAAGGACCAATTACACCAGCAAAGGCTTCACCACTGGCAATACCGAAAACACCTATTGCTACGGCTATTGCTAATTCAAAATTATTGCCTGCGGCTGTAAATGCTATAGAAGTATTTACAGAATAATCAACGCCCATTTTTTTGCCAATTAAAAAGCTAATTAAAAACATAATAGCAAAATAAATTACCAATGGTACAGCAATTCGAATAACATCAAAGGGTATTTGTACAATTAGTTCTCCTTTTAAACTAAACATTACAACTATCGTAAACAATAACGCAATTAAAGTTATTGGAGAAACAAATGGAATAAACTTTTTCTGATACCAATCTTCACCTTTCAACCGAAGTAAAAAATACCTCGTAAGAAATCCTGCCAAGAAAGGAATACCTAGATATATGGCAACACTTTTGGCTATTTGAGCAATGGTGATATTCACGGCGGTAGCCTTATATCCAAAAACAGGCGGAAGCACTGTAATAAATAAATAAGCGTATAAACTATAAAAAAATACCTGAAATAAACTGTTTAACGCTACTAATCCAGCTGCATATTCGCGATTTCCTTCTGCAAGTTCATTCCAAACAATTACCATGGCTATACAACGGGCTAGCCCAATTAATATTAATCCTGTCATATATGCAGGGTATCCATGTAGAAATACGAGGGCAAGTACGAACATTAATAGGGGACCAATTATCCAATTGAGTAGTAACGAAATCCCAAGCACTTTTACATTTACAAAAACTTTGCGCAGTTGATTATATTTAACTTTAGTAAAAGGTGGATACATCATTAAAATTAAACCAATAGCCAAAGGAATATTAGTTGTTCCAGATGACATATTATTAATGAATTTTGCTGTTTGAGGATATAAGTATCCTATTAAAATACCTAATCCCATTGCCAAGAAAATCCAAAGTGTTAAATAACGATCCAAAAAACTTAGCTTCTTTCTTTCGTGTGCCGGTGTACATGTATTGGTGGCCATAGAAATTTTTTATTAATCGCAATATTACGATAAAATAATAAAGAATCAACTAAACTAAGTAGTTATTAATTAATGAAATGTAGAGAGAAGTAATACCGATGCAAAGCAGTTTCAATTTATTATTTTGAAAATTATAAAAAATGAAACAGCCTACTGATTTACAATTATTTACCAATACAGAATTTACTAAATATAGTACCTAAAATATCACGATCAGTTTCAATTTTACCTGTTATTGTACCTAAGAAATAAAGACAATGATTAATATCGATGGTTAGCAAATCGCCGGGCAGATTTTGTTGTAACCCATTTTGAACTTCAATTAATGCATTTTTTAATTCAATTAATGCATTGTAGTGTCTAATATTAGTAATGATAGCCTGTTCAAAATTTAATTCACCCCCTACAACCAAGTTATATAACATGGTTTTTATTGATTCGATACCGCTTTTTTCTAACGCAGAAATGAATATTTTCTGTTGTATAGGAAGTGGCGCAAAATGATACTGCACGTAAGCAAGGTCATTACCCAATAAATCGCACTTATTACCAACGGCAATACATTTATATTGCAATAAATTCCATTCAGTAATTTGTTGAATTATAATATCTATCGAATCATTCACATCAAATAAAAAAATTACAACATCCGCTTTTTCTAATGCTTTTTTACTTCTGGCAATACCAATAGCTTCAATCTCATCTACCGTATGGTCGCGAATACCTGCAGTATCTATCAATTTAAAAATGATGCCATTGATATTAATAGACTCTTCAACAGTATCACGTGTAGTTCCCGGTATAGCACTTACTATAGCACGTTCTTCATTTAATAAAGCATTTAATAGCGTACTTTTCCCTGCATTAGGTTTTCCAACAATGGCAACATTTACTCCATTTTTAATGGCATTACCTAAAGCAAATGATTGTATTAGATGATTGGTTTGATTGTACAGTTTATTCAGTAATTCAACCAATTGAGTTCTATCTGCAAATGTTACATCTTCATCACTAAAATCAAGTTCCAATTGAATTAATGCAGTAAAATGTATGAGTTGTTCACGCATCTCATCTAAAATATGCCTAAAGCCGCCTTTTAAGTTATGCATCGCTGTTTTATGCGCTGCAGCTGCATTACTAGCAATTAAATCAGCAACTGCCTCTGCCTGAGTTAAATCCATTTTTCCATTTAAAAATGCACGTTGTGTAAATTCACCAGGCATTGCCAATTGAGCCCCATTTTTGATGCACAATTGAATAATATTTTCAATAATATAAGAAGATGCATGACAGCTTATCTCAACTACATCTTCACCTGTATAACTTTTAGGTGCTTTGAATAATGTAATTAGTACTTCATCAATAACTTCATCATTATCTACAATTTCTCCAAAATGAAGGGTATACCCTGATTCAAGCTTGAGATTTTTGCCTCGAAAAAAATTCGCAACAATCGAAATAGCATCATTACCACTTAATCGAATAACGGCGATGGCACCTTGTCCGTTACCAGTAGCCAATGCTACAATGGTTGCTGAAGGAAAAATTGATTGCATGATTTAGAACAAATTAATTGAAGCAAAATAAGGAAATAAATAAGGTAAAAATGTATTTATTAAGCATACAAAAAAAGCCTGTATAAAATACAGGCTTTTAATTATTGTATGAATTTCAAAATTTATTCATCTGCTACCTGGAAGGTAATGCTTTGGCGTTGACGATAAATTACGTTTCTACCATTTTGAACAGCAGGTTTCCAGCTAGGGCTTTTTTTCAATACACGAATAGCTTCATCTTTAGTGCCGTATCCCGGATCATTTTCAGCTTTAATATCACTGATAGCGCCGGTTTTATCAACTATAAAGCTTAATACTACAGTGTATTTACCTGGAGGAGCACCATTGTCAACAGGAACACTTGCATTTAAATTTCTTTCCAGAAATTTTTGCCAAGCAGGCATACCACCGGGGAATTCGGCTTGTATTTGCACCACAGTAAAGATTTTGTCATAATCTTCTTGTTGTTTAGGAGCTTCTACAACGCCTGTTCCTTTGTTTTCAACTACAGGGGCAACTATACCCATATCTTTTGCCCCTTCTTGGTTAATCGTACCAATTTTAGTATCCTCTAATTTAGCAACTTCAGGAGGTGGTTCTTTTACTTCCTGATCTTTTACAATTTTAGGAGGAGTAAATTTGGTAATCTCCACTTTAGGTGGTTCAACCTTTGGAGGTGGTGGCGGTGGAGGTGGTGGCGGTTCCTTAGGTTTATCGGTAACATTCGCCAAAGAAACATCCTGCACAAATATTTGTGCTTTTGCTTTTTTGGTTGAATTCCCCAACACCGTAAGCAGTAAGAACAGCGCAGTGAAAACAAGCATAACAATTATACCAGTAATTATTCGCTTATTATAAGTTTTGCGCAATTCATATGCTCCGTATTCTTTGTTCCTACCTTCAAACAGGATGTCAAGGAAGTCGGCATTTAAAATTTGTTTTGCGTCCATGATAATTTACTTTAAAATGAGATGCGGTTACTAATTATTTTCACATCTTTTTATTACTTACTTTGAGTTGCTGCAGCAGAAACCGATTTTTCAACCAGTTGCTCTTCTACCGGAGAAATATCAACCAATGCGTAACGCTTAATTACGTTAATTGACATTTCATCTAAAGCATCTACAACATTTTTGTAAGTACATTGAGGTGAAGGTTTAATTACAACCATTAAATCTTTTTCAGGTGTACTTGCTTTCTTTCTTAAAATTACTGCTCTTATACCATCATCACCATTACTATAATTAGCTGATTTAAAATTAGCGCCATTCGGTGCTAATTCGCCTTCATAATAAAAAACAGTATTATCACCGCCTAATAATATGGTTAGGGCACCCGATTCTTTAATTTTATTTTGCTCATCCGGCTTATCTGCATCTTTAGGTAAAAAGAGCTTCATGGCCGTGGGTTGGCTCATAGTAGTAGTAAAAATGAAGAAAGTAATTAATAGAAACCCTAAGTCTACCATTGGCGTCAAGTCTACACGAGTAGACATTTTCTTACCTTTTTTGACGCCCGGGCCTTTCTTATGTCCCCCGCCAGAGGACGAGGTATCCATTTCTGCCATATCAGGATAATTTTAATGTGTAAAAATTGGGTTTTCTTAATCTTCAGTTCTTTGTCCTTTCTGTGCTAATTTCCATAATTCACTACCGGTTGGTACTGCTTCAGGATTAGTGACCATTTCAAATTTTAATTGATCGGTCTTTTTAAAGGCATTAATAACCCCCTCAATAGAAGGGTATTTTGATTTATTATCACCTTTCAACAACAGATTCATTTTTTTACCTTGGTAAGCACTTACTGCATAACGCATCCAATCTATCATTTCATTGGGTCCTTTCGTAGTATCAACAGGTATACCCGGTAACATATTGGCTTTCCGTTCTGTTTCAGGCATTGCCAAGAATGATTTCAATTGGCTAAAAGGAACTCCAATAAAGGGAGCACTTACAAAAGCATTTACATCTATGCCTAAGTTTTTAGTAGTGTTAATTTCATTGGCAATTTCTTTTTTTACATCGTTATCTTCTACAGAGAAGAAAACTTTGCCATCTCTATCTACACTTACTAATACTACGTCTTTCGAAGGAGCAACTTTTGAAGCTACAGATTTAGGAGTCACAATTTCAATAGCCTCGGGTGGCTTAAATTTTGTTGCTAATATGAAGAAGGTTAGCAGCAAAAAGGCCACATCGCACATAGCAGTCATGTCTACATTCGTGCTTTTTCGTGGTAATTTTGGTCTTGCCATTTTTCTAATTTTACATTAATTCACTAATGAGATACTAATTCCGAGTTTTTCCACAAACTTTTTTTATTTATAGTTTGCAGCAAAACTTTGAGTTAAAGTAAAACCAGATTCGTCAATACCAAATGTAATACCATCAATTTTGGTAGTGAAAATGTTATAGAAAATTATTGAGATTGCTGAAGTACCGATACCCAAAGCTGTATTAAACAAGGCTTCAGAAATACCTACTGAAAGTTCACGGGCGGCATCTCCACCGGCACCTTCTTCACCTAATGAAGAGAACGCTTTAATCATACCCAATACAGTTCCTAACAGACCTAACAAAGTTGCAACCGATGCAATAGTTGAAAGGAATACAAGGTTCTTTTCTAACATTGGTAATTCAAGTGCAGTAGCTTCTTCAATTTCCTTTTGAATATTTAGAATTTTTTGTTCAGTATCTAATTCAGTATTGGTAATCATTTCTTTGTACCTACGTAAACCGGCTCTCATTACATTACCAACTGAACCTTTTTGTTTATCACATTCAGCTAATGCTTTATCAACATCTTTATTAGCTAAATGAAATTGTACTTTACGGATGAATTCAGGTACACTTCCAGTACCAGTAGACTTAGTTACAGTTAAAAATCTTTCAACCACAAAAGTCAATACAGTTAAAAAAGTACCAATCAATAAAGGCACGATAATTCCACCCTCATACATTTTAGCAATAGGTACAGTTGATTTGGGTCCTTTATGACCAGGCCAAAACCAGTGACTTGCATCGGGATCGGGTTGAGAGAAATGTTCAGGAGCACCTAAATAGAATCGCCAAAATAAATATCCAACAATTACACAAATTAAAGGTGCAATCCATGAAATAGAATTTCCTTTTCTTTTAGGATGTTGAGCTGATGATGCTGGTTTAGCAGCAGTTGTTGAAGCTGTGGGTTTAATGTCCGCCATGGTTCAATTGTTTTTTGGTTTTTAAATTACAGTGTTAAAAAGATTTCACAATTCTACTGAAAATTATTTTGAAAAAACAAAACAATGTTTCAATTTTTTTTTACGGGGCTGTAAAATAGTTATTTTCATTAAAGTTGCAAATTAGTTTTTTTATAACATTTTACTTATGTCATTAAAAATCGTGTTTTACCCGATTTTAGTAATGGTTTGGTCTATAAAATTACTCTTTTAAGCCGCTCATCAAAAATTATCAAAAAGCAATTTTTTTTCAATTGCTCTCGTTATCTTCATCCATTAAAATTTTAAATAACACTATATGAAGAAAACGTTAACCTTTTCCCTTATTTTACTAAGTGGAACTTGGTTGTTTGCCCAGCAGAGGCCCGACACATCAAGGTTTCCCATGCTAAACGGAAGAGCAGGCATGCCAAACATGGCTGCTAAACCAGCTACAGGTCCTAAACCCTATAAAGAAGTTATTACCAACAAAGCCATTACCCACAAGGGCTTATTTACAGTACACCAAGTAGAAGATAAATATTATTTTGAAATACCAGACTCCCTTTTAGGAAGGGAAATTCTGGCGGTAACTCGTTACAGTAAAACACCAGGTGGTGGAAGAAATTATGGCGGAGAATTGGTGAATCAACAAACCGTTGAATTTGATAAAGGCCCTGAGAATAAAGTATTTATGAAGGTAATTACTTTAATTAATTACGCTGATTCAACTAATGAAATATCTAAAGCAGTTAAAAACTCTAATCTTAATCCTATTGCTGCTGCTTTTCCTATCGCTGCATTTGGAAAAGATTCATCCTCTTCTGTAATTGATGTAACCGATTTCTTTAAAGGCGATAACCAAGCAGTAAGCTTGACCCCTGCTGTTAAACGTAGACTTAGCCTTTCCATGTTGGCAGCTGATCGTTCTTATATTGAAAGCATACATACTTATCCCATTAACACTGAAATAAGAACTGTAAAAACTTATAGTTCAACTCCCTCTCCTGCCGGCAATCTTTTTGGTGGTGCACCATCGCCAATGCCTCAAAGCGAGCCTTTACCAGCTGCAATGGATGCAGGTGCAGTAACAATTGAATTAAACACTTCTATGTTATTGCTACCTAAAACTCCTATGCACAAAAGATTATTCGATCCACGTGTTGGTTTCTTTGCTGATGATTATACTATTTATAGTGATAACCAACAGAAAGTTGATAACCAAGTGTTTGCAGTTCGCTGGCGTTTGGAACCTAAACCCGAAGACATGGAAAAATACAAACGTGGTGAACTAGTGGAACCTGCTAAACAAATTGTTTATTACATTGATCCTGCAACTCCAAAACAATGGCGCCCCTATTTAATTGCCGGTGTTAATGATTGGCAAAAAGCTTTTGAAAAAGCCGGTTTTAAAAATGCTATTGTTGCCAAAGAATGGCCGGAAAATGATACTACCATGAGTCTAGAGGATGCTCGTTACTCAGTTATCCGCTACTTTGCTTCTGATATTGAAAATGCTTATGGTCCAAATGTTCATGACCCTCGTAGCGGTGAAATTTTAGAAAGCCACATTGGATGGTACCACAATGTAATGAAACTTGTTCACGACTGGTATATGATTCAAACTGCAGCTGTTGATCCAAAAGCCAGAAAAATGAAATTTGATGACTCATTGATGGGCGAATTAATTCGTTTTGTTTCTTCACACGAAGTGGGACACACATTAGGCTTACGCCATAACATGGGTAGTAGCAGCAAAACACCTGTTGAATTATTGCGTAACAAAGCATGGGTTGAAGCCAATGGCCATACTGCTTCAATTATGGACTATGCTCGCTTTAACTATGTTGCACAACCCGAAGACAATATCAGTGAAGCCGGATTATTCCCTCGCATTGGCGACTATGATAAATGGGCTATTCAATGGGGATATACTTATACAGGTATTAATGACCCTAAAAAAGATGAACTGGTTACGAACAAATGGGCTGTAGATAGTCTTAAAAATCCACGCTTGTGGTTTGGTGGTGAAGGAAGAAATGTTGACCCCCGTGCACAAACTGAAGATTTGGGCGATGACGCCGTTAAAGCCAGCAATTACGGCATTATGAACTTGAAAAGAATATTGGTACAATTACCGGTTTGGACAAAAGAAGAAGCCGATAAATACCAAAATTTAAGCGACATGTATCAGCAATTGGTAGGACAATTTGCTCGCTATATGGGACATGTTACAAAAAATGTAGGTGGCATTGAAGAGACCTTTAAAAGTGTAGAACAAAAAGGCGATGTATATGCACCTACCCCTAAAGAAAAACAAAAAGCAGCGGTAGCATTTTTAAATGCACAATTGTTCCAAACACCTAATTGGTTATTAGACAAAGAAATTTTAAATAAAATTTCCAATCCTACTGCCAATGAAGCAATACAAAACCTTCAAGTGAGCACTTTAAATAGTTTGTTAGATGCAGGCCGTTTATATCGCTTACAAACTAGTCGTAATCGCTTTGGTAATAACACTTATGGTTTAGATGAAATGATGGATGATGTACAGAAAGGGATATTTAATGAAATATATAGCAATAAGCCAATTGATGCTTATCGTAGAAATTTACAAAAAGCTTATGTTGCTAAATTGATTGACTTAACTGACCCCACTAAATCAAATGCTGCAAGTCTTACCCCAACAGCACGTGGCTTCAATCTTTCAATTATCAACACTGCTAATACCGATGTACCATCTGTTGCAAGGGGTGAATTAAGAACCTTGTTAGCAGCTGTTAACGCAGCTATTCCTGCAACAAGCGACAAATTAAGTAAGTACCACTTACAAGATTTATCTGAAAGAATTAAAAAAGCGTTAGATCCCAAAAGCTAGTTTATCTAGTATAATTCCTTTTACAAAAAGAGTTGCCAAAAGCAACTCTTTTTATTTTCCAACCAACATTAAAATAATAGCATAGTGCAATAACTTTGTAACAAGAAATAAACCTCATGAAAAAAAACTTCTTATTAGTTTTACTAGCTATGCTTGTATTGCAAAATTTAACTGCACAAAATTTTAAAGCAACTATTAAAGACAGCCTAACCAAAGAACCGGTTTACTTTGCCAGCATTACCAATTTAAATAATAAAAAAACCGTGCTATCTAATGAAAAAGGCATCTTTTCTATTCCGGCAAAAGCAGGAGATCTACTTTCAATAGCTTCAATAAGTTATTCATTCGATACAATTAAAGTAACATCGGCTCTATTACAGCAACCCGAGTACGTTATCCACTTGCACCCACTTTCCAACCTACTCAATGAAGTTACTGTAAAAGCACATCCGGGCTACTCGGCATACCAGTTAGATAGCATTCATCGAAGAAAAGATTTCTTTTCCACCACTACCGATTACACCATACCAACTGTATCAAATGGCAATTCAGGCGTAGGAATGGGCATTAATATTGATCACTTTTTTGGTCCCGACAAACGTAAACGTGAAGCAATTAAATTATTTAATCGTATGGAAGAGGAACATTACATTAACTACCGCTTTAACCCCACCGTTTTAAAACAATATGTAACGCTTCCCCCCGACTCACTTTTATTATTCATGGAAACCTATCGTCCAAGCTATAAATGGCTTAGACAACACCCATCGCAGGAAGATTTAATTTATTACATTAATGATAAACTAAAATTATTCTTGAAGCAATAATTTAAAACACAAATACGTTACCGTTATTCATAACGCAAGGCCACAATTGGGTTTAAGCGTGCTGCTTTAATGGCAGGATAAAGGCCTGCCGCAAATCCAACTAATGAACATATTATAATACCAATAGTTACCCATATCCAGGGTACAACAAACCCGGTTTTCAGAAAAATAGAAAATATATTCCCCACCAAAACGCCTAAAATAATTCCAAACAATGCCCCCAATAAGCTTATGATCATGCTTTCAAATAAAAACTGTTGACGCACGTTCTTACTTTTACCTCCAATTGCTTTTATAAGTCCCACTTCCCTAGTACGTTCATTAACTGATACTAGCATAATATTCATTAATCCAATAGCAGCACCAATTAGCGTAATCATACCAATAGCCGCTGCAGCTGCGGTAATGCTACTTAAAAAAGTAATAAACAATTCAGCAAACTTATCACTCTTTTCAATGGAAAAATTATCAGCATCCGTAGGTAATAATTTTCTAATGCCTCTAAACTGAGCAGTTGCTTCGCCAATTGCAGGATCTAACATTGCAACATTATCAACCTTCACACCAATAAAATATGACGGTGATGCATTGGCTAACCTACGTGCACTGTTGTAGGAAGTAATCACAATATCATCTTGCCTTAGTAAACCACTCGAACCTTTACTTTTCAAAACACCTATCACTCTATAAGGAATACCCCCTACTTTAATAATGTGATCTAATGCTGTTTCAGTATTTTCTCCAAATAATTTAGTGGCCACATTGCTGCCTAAAATACAAACATTGCGCCCACTTTGCACATCAAGACTATTTAAATTTCTTCCTGATTGCAGGGTAAAACCATTTACCATTAAATAATTTTCATCGCCACCCCAAACCGTAACAACAGGATTGGTTTTTTTATTACCATAATAACACTCCACATTACCCGGACCACGCATATAAACACTTACTGATGATGGGTAATGATATGCGTTTTTAAAATAAACTGCATCCTCGCGTCGAATGGTTTTATCCAAGTTCGATATTTTAGTTTTAGCACCACGGGCAGTTTTTTTAACACTTTCGCCCCTACCAAAACTTATTCTCGATTCCTTATATTTAATAACAAACGCATTAGCACCCATTAACGAAAAACTTTCACGCAAGCTTTGGTTCATGGCCTGAATGGCCGTAATAATACCAATCAATGCCATTATGCCAAAAGCAATAATGGCAATCGTTATGCCTGAGCGAAGCCTATTGCCTCTAACATTTTTATAAGCTAAAGTAAATGAGTCGGTAATGGTCATGCTGTGTTTTTAAGCAAAAAATCTTTCTAAAGATAAGGGCTAAAGCATAACAATAAAACACAAAAGGATAAACGCAGCAAAACATAAACAGACGGCAGCAAAAGCCACACCATCAATTTATTTTTTATTTTTTTTATGTTATCGGCTGCAATACATTGGGCATCGCCGGTTGTGTCACTCACTTGTACGTTCCGTTTTTATGGCAACATAGTTAATGGCAATACATACAAATGCTAAAACGAATGAATACTTAAATGCTAAAAGTAAAACCAGTTTAAAATAATAGTTGGGAAAATACCAATCAAAATAGTAATGGCTGCTAAAATAACAAGCATAAAACAAAAGCCCTTATTATAACTACGCACTTCTGCGTTACCTGCTTTAAAATACATAGCTTGAATAACCCGGAAATAGTAATACGCACTAATAGCAGCAAAAATTACAGCAACAATTACCAACCAAGTAACAGTACTACCGCCGTACTTAATTACCGATAACAACATATAATACTTAGCAAAGAACCCGGCAGTAAGCGGTATACCCGTTAATGATAATAGAAAAATAGTATTGGTAGCTGCTAATAACGGATGCTTTTTGGCCAAACCATTATAACCGGCTAATGAAATATCTTCCATTTTCTCTAATACGGCAAAAATGCCAATAGTAGCAACAGAATAAGCAACAGTATATATTAATATACCTTCTTTTGCCATATCATTTTCAGCAAAAACGGCAAACAGCATAAAGCCGGCTTGCGCAATGCTTGAATAAGCCATCATACGTTTAACACTTTGCTGAAAAATAGCCGTAATGTTTCCTACTAACAAAGTAGCTATAATAACCAAAGGCAAAATAATTCTCCACGATAGTCCTAATTCAACATATTTATTATCAAACAAACGAATAAAAGCAATAAAACCGGCTGCTTTAACAATAGTAGCCATAAACGACGTGAACACACTGGGTGAGCCATCATAAACATCCGGTGTCCAAAAATGAAAAGGTGCTGCTGAAACTTTAAAAGCAATGGCAATGAACACCAACACCAAACCTAAAGGATCTAAAATTCCAAACTCGTTTGATACTGCTGAAGGTTTCATGGCACTAATTTCAAAACCACCATGCGCACCATACATTAATGCAATACCCATTAATAAAATGCCGGTAGAAAAAGAACCCATTAAGAAATACTTTAATGAGGCTTCATTACTTTTTAAATTTCGTTTATCACCACCGGTAAGTATATACAGCGGAATAGACATAATTTCTATTCCTAAAAAAAGCAATAACAATGAGTTATATGAAGTAATAATGGCAATTCCGGACAATGAGAAGAAAATTAGTGCAAAAAATTCTGCAGCATGTTTCCCTTCACCAATTTGCGTTACATCGGCACCACTTATAAGTATAAACAACAAAGTAGCTGCATAGGCCAGTGTATTAAAATAAAGCCCAAATTTTTGAAAGTTCAACATGCCATGTGTACCAATGTGAATACTTAAAATGCCGTACGTATCAAAAATATTGGCTAATAAAAGTATTATCAATGCAATGATAGCCACATTTCTAATGGCTTTTTTTTGCTGGGTAATAATGCCGGTAAACATCATTACAACACCACCTATAACCGAAAATATTATTGCGTTCATATCTTAAAATATAGTTATTCGCCCTTTTAATTAATTCCTTAATGTATTATTTATGTTATACAATTTATAATTCAAAACTCATGCATACACTATTCCAATCTGTATTATCATTTTTTATTTTGCCAACAATGCATTAACAGTATCGTTGGTAAGGTGTATCATAGGTTCAGGATAAATACCAAAGAAGAAAATGACAATCACCAAAACCCATAATATTAAACGCACATTCAAACCGGCATCAATTGCATTATTTGTGGTGCTTACCAATTCTCCATAAAAAATTTTTTGCACTGTGTTTAGTGTATAAACAGCAGTTAATATAATGGTAATTAATGCAAAAATGGCAATAACAACATTGTATTGAAACAAGCCATTAAACATTAAGAACTCACCTATAAAGCTATTGGTTAAGGGTAGTGCAACATTAGCTAAAGCCATTATAACAAATAATAATGCCAATTCAGGTGCTTTTTGTGCCATCCCTCCCATTTCACTTAATTTACGGGTACCAATTTGTTGTTCAATAGCATCGGCTACAATCCACAAGCCCAGCACAACAATACCGTGGTTAAACATTTGTACCATCACGCCATTCCATCCTGCCTGCTTTTGAGCAAAAATAGCAGCACACATTAAACCTATGTGGGCAATGGAAGAATAGGCAATTACACGTTTAACATCATCTTGCCGAATTGCAATTAAGGAAGTATACAACATGCCTATTACAGAAAGAATAATAATAAGCATTGAAAAATAATTTGTTGCTTGTGGGAATACGGGTACCAACCAACGTATGGTAGCGTATACACCCATTTTCACCATTAAAGCACTCAACACCATTGTAACGCCAGTTGATGCTTGTTCGTAAGCATCGGGTTGCCAGGTATGGAAAGGAAATATGGGCATTTTAATAGCAAATGCTATAAAAAATAACCAGAAAAAGAAATATTGTTGACTGGTTTTAAGATGCAAATGATAAAATGCATCAATTGAAAAAGAATGATTACCCGGTGTTTGAAAGTATAAGTAAAATATACCTATTAACATGAGTAAAGAACCTACGAAAGTGTACACAAAAAACTTAAACGTAGCTGCAACACGTTTTTCACCACCCCAATTAGAAGCCAAGAAATAAGCAGGTATTAAAGCTAATTCCCAGAAAAAGTAAAATACTAAAGCATCTGCTGCAACAAATACGCCCATCATTCCTGCCTGTGTTAATAACATACCGGCATAAAAATTACCCGACTTAACATAAGTATTTTTATAAATAGCAACAAAAATTACGGGCAACCCAATAGCAGTTAATAAAGTAAGCATACTGCTCATGCCATCCATGTGTAAATTGAAGCTTGTACCTAATGCAGGCATCCAAGGCCAATCTAAGGTTAAGGCATCGGCGTTGTTAAAAAAATAAATACCACTTAAAGAAATGGCTAACGTAATTAGTGCAATTAATAACGACCAACTTTTGGCAGCTCTGTCTTCTTTTAATAAGAATGAAATTAGACCGCCAATTAATGGAACTAGTATTAGTAAAAAAGGAATCATAGCTAAATTTTGCCTGTGGCTTTTTTAAAATATTTTACTTAAATAGGTATAAATATATCCGTCGTTTATCCAAATTAAAACCAATACAATAATGGCCAAAACCATAAACAAAATGTAACTACCCACTTGGCCACTTTGAACTAACCGTACCTGCCTTGATGAATATAAAATGAAACGGCCAACACCATTCACAATTCCATCAATACCGCTTTTTTCTATAATATTTTTAAAGAAACCGGCTAAAGCATTTAGTGGATTTACAATAACAGCATCATACAACTCATCAATATACCATTTATGTGCTAAAAAGCCGCCCAAACCCTGTGGTTCATTTAATTCGGGACGTTTGGTGAATTTACCTAAGGCAATTAAAATAGCTATTACAGCCACTGCCACAGAAACGGCCATTAACAACCATTCAGTTGCATGAGGCATTTCAGCAATGGCTTCGGTAGTAATAACAGGTTGTAAAAAATGATGAAAAGCATTGGCATCGGGTATCATAACTGCCGGTATGCCAATCCATCCGCCAATTAGACTTAATATGGCTAATGCAATTAAAGGCAATGTAATTGCCCCAGGGCTTTCATGCAAATGATGTTCTTGATCATGTGTTCCTCTGAATGAACCTAAAAAAGTTGTAGCATACAGGCGGAACATATAAAATGCAGTTAATGCTGCACCTGCCACCCCCAATACCCATAAAACAGGATTTTTAGCATAAGCTGCAGCCAAAATTTCATCTTTTGAGAAGAAACCACTGAAAGGTGGAATTCCCGAAATAGCTAAACAACCCAATAAAAAAGTGATGTGTGTAACGGGCATGTATTTGCGTAAGCCACCCATTTTACGGATATCTTGCTCATTACCCATGGCATGAATTACAGAACCTGCGCCTAAGAATAAAAGTGCTTTAAAGAAGGCATGTGTCATTACATGGAATACTGCGCCGTTGTATGCACCTACGCCTAAACCCAAAAACATATAACCCAACTGGCTAACAGTTGAATAAGCCAGTACTTTCTTAATATCGTTTTGTTTAATAGCTATAGTAGCCGCCAATAATACGGTTGCTATACCAATTATAGCAATTACATTTTCTGTAACTGCACTCATGCTGTATAATATGTTACTACGAGCAATCATGTAAACACCGGCAGTTACCATGGTTGCAGCGTGTATTAAAGCCGATACCGGGGTAGGACCAGCCATGGCATCAGGCAACCAAGTATATAAAGGTATTTGCGCACTTTTACCGGTAGCACCAATGAATAATAAAATGGTAATTCCTGTTACATCAACTGCACTTAAATTACCGGCTGCAGCAAATACGTTACCATAAGTTAAAGTACCTAATTTAGCTACCAACCAAAAAATGCCTAGTAAAAATCCAACATCACCAATACGGTTCATAATAAAGGCTTTCTTGGCAGCATAGTTATAATCAGTATTCTTAAACCAATATCCAATTAGTAAGTAAGAGCATAAACCTACACCTTCCCAACCTAAAAATAAAATAAGGTAGTTACCGCCCATTACTAATAAAAGCATGGAGAATACGAATAGGTTTAGGAAAGAAAAATAACGAGCAAAATGCGGCGTGCTTTCTTCATGCATGTAAGAAGTTGAATACACATGTATAAGAAAACCAACACCGGTAATAATGAGCATGAATAAAACAGAAAGCGCATCCACCTGAAATGAAAACGGAATATTCAGGCCTTTAATATCAATAAAGTTAAAATAGGTTTGAATAATTGGGCCATTGGCTTTCACTTGAAAAAACAATCCCAAACTAATTAAAAAAGCAATGAGAATAACCCCACAGCCTATTATACTAACTGCCTGTTTTGATAATGATTTGCGAAGCAGGCCATTGATTAAAAATCCGGCCAGTGGCAGTAATGGTACTAAGTAAACTAATTGGCTCATAATATTTATTTAAAGCATGGCTTACAACAAGGGTATAGCGTTGTGCTTATATTTGAATATTCTAATTTTTCAATCTGTTTAAAAAATTCACATCTACTGAATGTGCATTTCTATACATCATAACAATAATAGCCAACCCTACACTTACTTCTGCTGCAGCTACTACCATTACAAAAAATACAAAAATCTGACCATCCGTTCCAACGTTATTTACTTTATCAACAGCTGTTGCAACTGCATGGTGCATTTTTGAAAAAGCTACTAAAAGCAGATTTACTGCATTCAACATTAACTCTACACTCATGAAAATAATAATAGCATTTCGACGAGTTAGTACACCGGCAATACCAATGCAAAACAGTGCAAGACTTAAATAAATGTAATACTGTATGGGCATAACCTTTGTTGGTTGTTTAAATATAAAACTAAATACTAATCTTTTTTCCCTATTACTACCGCACCTACCATTGCACTTAAAAACAAAATGCTGCTAATTTCAAATGGCACTACATAAGTATTGAATAATGCTTTTCCAAGATTAGCAATTAACCCAATACCCCCTTCATTCATCATTGCTGTTTTAGCTTGCAATTCCGGTGCTTGTTTTATTAATGAAACTAAAATCATTAATAAGCATCCGGCAGAAATAGCACCGGCTAATTTCATCCAAATGTTCTTCTGTGGTTCAGTGTCTTTATTCAAATTCATTAACATAATTACAAATAGAAACAGAACCATGATGGCACCGGCATAAACAATTAAATTAACAATGGCAATGAATTGTGCATTCAATAAAATGTAATGACCTGAAATGGCAAAAAACACAGCCACCAACCAAAGTACACTATGCACGGGATTTTTGCTCAATAAAACCATTAAGGCACTTACCAATGCCATGGCACTTAAAATCCAGAATAATACTTGTATAACATTCATTGTGTTGGTTTTATTTTAAAGCGATAACATTTTTAAAGCTGACTACTAATTTGTAATGCAGCTTAGTTTAAACCTTTTGCTTTGGCATAAGCTTCGGGTTCAGTTACCGGATTGGGTATTAATAAATCTTTTTTACTATATACAAACGTGCTTCTGTTAAAATTGGCCGGCGCAAAAGTTTCGCTTAAATAGATTGCATCTTTGGGACAAGCCTCTTCGCATAAGCCACAGAAAATACAACGCAACATATTTATTTCGTAACGAGCTGCATATTTTTCTTCGCGGTATAAATTTTCTTCGCCGGGTAAACGTTCAGCTGCTTCCATGGTAATAGCTTCAGCAGGACAAGCCACTGCACATAAGCCACAGGCAGTGCAACGTTCTCTTCCCTGCTCATCTCTGTTTAAAACATGTAACCCTCTGAATACCGGACTGAAGGGGCGCTTTTGTTCGGGATATTGTATGGTTGGTTTTTTCTTAAAAATATGACTGAAAGTGATTAACATTCCCTTGAAAATATTCACTAGGTATATTCTTTCCCAGAATGTCATCGGTGCTCTGTTAACCGCTTGTGCTCTATTGGTGAGTGCTTGCATGATTTTACCGATGTTTAAAGTTTTGCAAAATTATTTTTATTGTTAGTAGTATCCAAGTTTATCATTAGTTATTCAGGCTTTATAGCCAATTTTATAATGGCTTATTTTCCAAACCACAATATGAACAATCCCGTAATAATCATATTAAACAATGCCAATGGTACCAGTGATTTCCAACCCAAGTTCATTAACTGATCATACCTAAACCGTGGAATTGTCCAGCGTACCCACATGAAGAAGAAAATGAAAATGACTACTTTAATTAATAGTGCAATAACACCTATAATAGCTGCAACATTGGGTGATAAAAGGCTTTCATTTAAAAAGGGAACATCATAACCACCAAAATAAAGTGTTGCCATTACCACACTGCTAATAAACATATTTACATATTCTGAAAACAGGTAAAAACCTAATTTCATGGATGAGTACTCCTGGTGATAACCGAAGTTTAATTCATTTTCAGCTTCTGCTAAATCGAAAGGTGTTCTGTTACATTCAGCAAAAGCACAAATTAAAAATATAAGAAAGCCGAGTGGTTGATATACAATATTCCACCAATGACCCGGTGCCATTTGTTGTTTTACAATTTCACCTAATTGAAGGGTGCCGGTAGTCATTAATAAAGCTATTAAACTTAACCCCATGGCCAATTCATAACTTATGGCTTGTGATGCACCACGCAATGCAGCCATTAATGAAAACTTGTTATTAGAAGCCCAACCACCAATCATTATACCATATACACCCAAGCTTACAACGGCAAAAATGTACAAAATACCAATATTTACATCGGCAATTTGTAAAGGAATTACCCGACCAAATAAATGTACATCACTACTCCAAGGTATTACTGCACTGGTCATTAATGCGGCAGTCATTGCAAGGAAGGGGCCTAAAATGAACAATATTTTATTGGATGTATTGGGTATTATTTCTTCCTTCATAATTAATTTCAAACCATCGGCAAAGGGTTGAAATAAACCAAATGGACCAGCCCGATTAGGCCCTGGTCTATCTTGTAAAACGGCTGCAACTTTTCTTTCTGCAAAAGTGGTATACAATGCTATTCCCAAACTTGCAAAAATTACAATAGCAATTAGAATAAGTTTTTCCAAAAATAATATCCAGTCTATACTTAATAACATATGAATGATGATTGAAGTGTTATTGGTTAAAATCGGTTGAATGCGCCGGACGTTCTAACTGGCTTAAATGTATGTTGGGTTTGTTTACTTCACTCACCGAATGAATATCCATTAATAATTTTGGATTTCTTCCCTTCATAATGTTGGGGAATGTTTCAGTGGGTTTTACTAATCCAACATATTTATTTTGTGAAATAACTGAATGGCGATTTACATTGGTTGGGCCTTCAATAATCCAGTCAGCTAAATTTTTCTTTTCAAAACGGCAATCATTACAAATCCATCCGGTTTTACCATTTGAGGCCTCTTTAATTTCTCCCCACTCATCTTTACGAGCAGTAACCCTGAATACTTCATCACCTCTTAACCAAAGTTGTACTTCACCACAACATTTATCGCAATGACGATGTGCATTTACGGGCTTTGTAAACCAAACCCTATTTTTAAAACGAAATGTTTTATCGGTTAAAGCACCAACAGGGCAAACATCAATAACGTTACCGATAAATTCGTTGTGTAAGTTTTTTTGAATGAATGTAGCAATTTGTGCATGATCGCCACGGTCTAATACCCCATGCTCTCTTTTTGGGGAGAGCTGATCGGCAGTAAATACGCAACGATAACACAAAATGCAACGTGTCATGTGCAATTGAATATATTCTCCTAAATCAACCTTCTTAAAAGTTCTTTTTTGGAACTCATAACGGCTACCTTCCTTGCCATGCTCATAGCTTAAGTCTTGCAAATGACATTCACCTGCCTGGTCGCAAATAGGACAGTCTAAAGGATGATTCAACAATAAAAATTCTACTACCCCGGCTCTTGCTTCTAACACACGTGGAGAGGTAATATTTTTAACTTCCATACCATCCATAACTGTTGTGCGGCAAGAGGCTACCAATTTAGGCATTGGTCGGGGATCTTTTTCAGACCCTTTACTTACTTCTACTAAACAAGTGCGGCATTTACCTCCACTACCTTGTAGTTTACTATAGTAACACATGGCTGGAGGTGTAACATCACCGCCAATTTTACGGGCTGCCTGCAAAATAGTAGTTCCGGCAGGCACTTCTACCGTAATATTATCAATTGTTACTTTTAATAGAATTTCGTCTGACATATTTAAAATTTCAAATATTCAATATTTAATTCCTGTTTGCATTAAGCACCTGCAGGTACTTGAAGTGGATCGGCATAGTGGGCCAGTCCAAAATTACGCACTTGGGCTTCGTGAGGATGCAATACATGCCATTCAAACTCATCGCGGAAATGGCGTATTGCAGCAGCTACCGGCCAAGCAGCAGCATCACCTAAAGGGCAAATTGTATTTCCTTCAATTTTGCTTTGAATTTCCCACAGTAAATCAATGTCACTCATTTTACCTTCCCCTTTATCTAAGCGCAACAATAATTTTTCCATCCAGCCGGTTCCTTCGCGACAAGGTGAACATTGTCCACAACTTTCATGGCGATAAAAACGAGCTAAGGTATAAGTATGTTTTACTACGCATTGGTCTTCATCTAACACAATAAAACCGCCACTTCCCATCATACTTCCGGTTGCAAAGCCACCATCACTTAAACTTTCGTAGTTCATGTAACGAGTTTCACCTTTTGCAGTTTTCAATAATAAATTGGCAGGCAAAATAGGTACAGAAGAACCACCTGGAATACAGGCTTTCAAGCGTTTCCCATTTTTAATACCACCGCAATATTCATCGCTGTATATGAATTCTTCAACACTAATAGTCATGTCTATTTCATATACACCAGGTTTATTAATATTACCACAGGCAGAAATTAGTTTGGTACCGGTTGAACGACCAACACCAATTTTAGCATATTCTTCTCCACCCAAATTAATAATTGGCACTACGGCTGCTAATGATTCTACATTGTTGACAACAGTGGGTCTTTCCCATAAACCTTTTATGGCAGGGAAGGGTGGTTTAATGCGAGGGTTGCCCCGCTTGCCTTCCAACGATTCTAATAAAGCTGTTTCTTCTCCACAGATATAGGCTCCGGCTCCTCTTTGAACGTGTATATTACAATCAAAGCCTGAACCCAAAATATTTTTTCCTAACCATCCATTTTGATGGGCTTCTGCAATAGCTTTTTCAAGAATATCTACTATCCAAGCATATTCACCGCGGATATAAATGTAAGTATCATTGGACCCCAATGCAAATGATGTAACAATTAAACCTTCAATTAAAAGGTGTGGAATATGTTCCATTAAATAGCGATCTTTAAAAGTTCCGGGCTCACTTTCATCGGCATTACAAACTAAATGGCGAGGTACGCCTTCAGGTTTGGCAATAAAACTCCACTTCATACCGGTAGGAAATCCGGCACCCCCACGCCCCCTTAAACCGCTTTTTTTCACTTCCTCAACAATTGCTTCGGGAGTCATGGTTTTCAGGGCTTTTTCAACTGATTGATAACCACCTTCGCGTCTATAAACATCATAACTTCTGATGCCTTCAACATGCGCTTTTGCTAATAATAATTTTACGCCCATTGGTAATTACTAATAATGTGAATGAATGATTCCATTAGTTGTTTCTTGCAGCATTGTTTCTGCATTCTTCAATAATGGCATCTACTTTTTCTTTGGTTAAATGTTCGCGATAATGTTTACCTAATTGCATCATAGGTGCATAACCACATGCTCCTAAACACTCAACTGTTTTTAAAGTAAACATACCATCGGGTGTGGTTTCGCCTGCATTTATACCTAACTTTTCTTTTATATATGCAATAATATCATCGCTACCACTTAGCATACATGGTCCGGTTTGGCAAACTTCAAACATATATTTGCCTACCGGCTGGGTATTAAACATACTGTAAAAGGTAGCTACTTCATAAACTTCTATGGGTTCTAAGTGCAATAGATTAGCAACGTAATCCATTGTTTCTACACTTAGCCAACCACCGAAACTTTCCTGGGCCAAATGCAACACCGGCAATAGTGCACTTTTTTGTTTTCCTTCCGGATAACGTTTTACCAGTCGGTTAAATTCTTGCATTTGCTGTTCTGAGAATTGTACCACTACGATATAATTTTATAGTTATTATTTATGCGTCTAATTCACCTGCAATCAAGTTTAAACTACTCATGGTTATAATAGCATCACTTAACATGCTACCTTTTGTAAGTTCGCTGTAAGCTTGATAATAAATGAAGCTTGGGCGTCTAAAATGTAAGCGATAAGGAGTTCTTCCGCCATCGCTAATTAAATAAAAACCTAATTCACCATTTGCGCCTTCTACACTGTGATAAACCTCACCTTTCGGAATTTCAGTTTCACCCATAATTATTTTAAAATGCCATATTAATTGCTCCATTTTGGTGTACACATCTTTCTTTTCGGGCAAATAATAAGCAGGTGCATCAGCATGATATACATCTGCTTCAGCGCCTTTAAATTCCTGTACTTTTCTGTAAGCTTGCTCAATTAAACTTAAGCTTTGCCACATTTCGCCATTTCTAACCAAAAAGCGATCGTAATTATCGCCTGTACTTCCTACAGGTACAGTAAATTCAAAATCTTCGTAACTACTATATGGGCTATGCACCCTCACATCATAGTCAACCCCGGCAGCACGTAAATTTGGACCGGTAAATCCATAATTTAAAGCACGCTCAGCACTAATACCACCGGTATTTTTTAAACGATCCATGAAAATGCGGTTGCGTGTAAATAAGTTTTCAAATTCTTTTAAAACTTTGGGATATTCACGCAAAAATTTTTCTAATTTTTGAAAAGCGGTATCAGAAAAGTTACGCTCGAAGCCACCAATACGACCGATGTTAGTTGTTAAACGCGAACCACAAACTTCTTCATAAATTTCATAAATCAGTTCGCGATATTGCATTACATATAAGAAACCGGTGTAAGCACCACTATCAACCCCAACAATAGAATTACAAATTAAGTGGTCAGAAATGCGCGCCAATTCCATGATAATGATCCGTAAATAATCAACCCGTTTGGGTGTTTTTACGCCCAACAATTTTTCGCAGGTCATGTGCCAACCCATGTTATTCAATGGGCTACTACAATAATTTAACCTATCTGTTATGGGTGTAATTTGGTAAAGTGGTCTACGTTCGGCTAATTTTTCGAAAGCACGATGAATATAACCCACCGTTTGTTCGGCAGAAACAATTCTTTCACCGTCTAATTCAACAATATTTTGAAACACACCATGTGTTGCAGGGTGTGTAGGTCCTAAATTTAGGGTGGTGGTTAATTTTTCAATGGAACCATCGGGTAGTTTAACGTGATGTGGTTGCATTTCTTTTGTTTCCAACATAATATATCAATTAAATTGAAATAAGCAGTTTTTCAAAACCGCTTTTCAATTGGATTTAAAATATTGAACCTCCTCTGCCAAACATAGCATCATCTTTGTCAATACGTGTTTGGTCTTCTAATGGATATTCTTTTCTTAGTGGGAAATAATCCATTTCATCGGCATTTAAAACACGTTTTAAATTTGGATGCCCAATAAAATTTACGCCAAAAAAATCATAGGTTTCTCTTTCCATCCAATTAGCCGCTTCAAACAATTTGGTTGCCGTAAAAATATCGGGTTGTTGTATGTCGGTAAAAATTTTATAACGAACTCTAATGTTTTCGCGTAAATTATGCAACAAGTACACAACCGCTAATTCCTGACCTTTATTGTCAGGATAATGTACAGCACATAAATCAGTTAAAAAAGTAAACTGCAAATTTTCGTTTTCATACAAAAACTGCAGAACTTTTAAATTCATTTCTTTTGAAGATTGAAAAGTCAGCAAACCAAAAGGCGATTCAAAATTATACACTTGTTCGCCGAACTTTTCGGTTAATTGCTGTTGAATTATTTCGTTGGTTAATGCCATAACAAATTGATTCTTTTACTAACGCGCCGTGCAATAATGAATTTAAAATTATTGAATACCATAACTTTCTAGTAAAGCCGTGTATTGTGGACTATTACGGCGACGAATACTTTCTTTACCCACCAACTCTTGTATTTTCATAAAGCCATCTAAAATAGCTTCGGGGCGTGGAGGGCAACCGGGAACATATACATCAACCGGAATGATTTGATCGATACCTTGCAAAACACTGTAAGTATCAAAAATACCCCCACTGCTGGCACAAGCACCAACACTTAATACCCAACGTGGCTCGGCCATTTGCAAATAAACTTGTTTAACAACAGGCGCCATCTTCTTAGCAATTGTTCCCATTACCATTAATAAATCGCATTGGCGGGGAGAGAAACCAACCCTTTCTGCACCAAAACGGGCTAAGTCGTAATGGGCACCCATCGTAGCCATAAATTCAATACCACAACAAGAAGTTGCAAAAGGCAATGGCCATAAAGAATTTTTGCGTGCCAACCCTACAACATCACTTAGTTTAGTTGTAAAGAAGCCTTGGCCACTATAGCCTTCCGGCGCTTCAGTCATTAAAATAGATTTGTTGGGCTCACCTTGTTTTGGATGAATATTAAAACGTACCGGACGCATACCTAAAAAATTAAATTATTAACTAAATACAGACGAAAACTTATGGTTTTCGTCATTTTTTTTGGAACCCGGGATACTCTCAAGTTCCTTTAATATAACATTTCAACTTACATTCAGTTGAAATAGCAACTATAATTAATCTTCCCAATTAAGGGCACCTTTTTTTATGATATAAATAAAGCCGATTAGGAATAAAACAACAAATAAGACAATTTCCCAAAAACCTGCCCAACCTAAAAATTTAAAGTTTACAGCATAAGGATAAAAGAAAATGACTTCCACATCGAACAAAACAAATAAAATGGCAATTAAAAAGTATTTAACAGCCATAGGTTGCCTAGCATTACCATGACTGGCAATACCACTGGAAAAGTTTTCTAACTTGTCGCTTGTTTTGCGCTTTGGACCTACAAAGGCACTTAAACCTATCATGGTGGCTACAAAACCAATAGCAAAAATAATTTGTACACCAATCGGAAAGTAGTTTTCAGCCGTGTTATTGAGCTGATTAATTTGGAGAAGCGTGTATAAACCTGTCATAACCTTCTAAAATGTGGTGCAAAAATACGATAGTCTATTTAATACGTTCATTATTCTTTTGGAGTTTTTATAATATTCAGCGATTTATAAGCTTAGTATTTGAATGAAAAGGTCAAGTTTATGTGGCATTATTAGTTTTCATGCAATAATTTGCCCAATGTGCATGCACTCTAAAGTTGTGAGGAATTGCATCATTGTAAAAACTATGCTTGTAATTGTAGATATAACTATGCTTGTAAAAACTGTTTTAAGCGGCTACGATGCAAATCACTTAAACAATTTTGGAGCAAATACTAGCAAATAATCACGCCAATTGGTCCATGTATGGCCGCCTGTGCTTTCCATGTACTCATACTTCATTCCCATTCCATCTAGTTTTTTCCGGTAATCTTCTACATTTTTATATAAGAAATCATCTTTACCAATGGCAATCCAGTACAATTTATACCCATTGCGCATTTGTTGTTCCAATTTTTGATCAATATTTTGATATACCGGTGTTGCCTCTGCTTGCTCAGACTTAACATTTAGGGCAGGAGAAAATAACCCCACATAGTCAAAAGTGTTAGGATAATAACGAGAAATAAACGCAGTATGGAAGCCACCCATAGATAATCCCGCGATTGCCCTGTTTTCTTTGTTTGCCTTTACCCGATAATTGCTTTCAACAAATTTCATGATATCGGGAAAGGTCTCCTCAAATTTCCCATCCATAGTATGCGGCAACATAAAAGAAGGTTTCACCATACCCTCACTCCCTTCCCCGGGTGCAGCTTCCTGAGACACATTCCCATTGGGCATTACAACAATCATTGGTACCGCTTTTTTCTGTGCAATTAAGTTGTCCATTATTTCTGCAGTTCTACCTAAGCCACCCCAAGCATCTTCATCGCCGCCAATACCGTGTAATAGATATAAAACCGGGTATTTTTCATTACTATTTTCATAACCGGGGGGAGTATAAATGGTTATTCTTCTGGTCATTTTATTACCGGGCGATGAGTACCAACGATGGCTTACTGTTCCATGTGGTACTTCATTTACCATGAAATCATTTCCTTTTCCACCACCCACAATAAAAAAGCTGAAAATATTAGCTACATCACGCAAAACATATGCATTATTGGGATCAATACATTTTACGCCATCAACACTAAACGTATAACTATACAAATCAGATGGCAAAACAGGCGATGTATATGTCCACATTCCGCTATCTCCTTTTACCATAGGGGCAGGGGCACGCATATAACCTTGCATTGGAAGCCAATCACCTGTAATCGTAATTGCTTTTGCCTCAGGTGCTAATAAGCGAAATGTTACTGTATGATTAGCATTTATTTCGGGAGAAATAATGTTGGAAGTACGAAAAATATTTTGTTGTGACCAACTTGCCTCAATTGTTAAAATGAAAAGTGCAATAAACAATAAGTATTTTTTCATATAAAAAATATTAATACGATAAATGTACACGATTTTTATAAGCACATTATCGGCTTGCTATTTTTTTAATTTATATCAAAAAAAGTGAGGAAGGTTCGTAAACTTTTTATTGACGCTGTTATTGGTTGACTTTAACTTTCTGTAAAGTGAAAAGAGGAAAAAGTATTGATTTAATTGAATGAAGAATTCTCGTGACAGAGTTTTACGCTTGAGTAAAAAAATAAGGGACAGATAAACTGTCCCTTATAAATGTGTATTTTGTAAATATTAATTTTTAGTTCCACCGGCTCCAGCAGCGGCTTTTGTGCCTGAGCTATCCGTAGCTGATTTTTGGAACTTCAAATTATCCTTCATATTTTTTTCAATCACTGATCTGATTTTTAACATGTCCGGATCATTAGGAATTAAAGCCAAAATCTTATCACATACATCTAACGCCTTAGCATAATCTTTAGCACGGTCATTATAGTATCCCATCATATAATAATAATCAATTACAATAAAGCGCTGGTTTTTAACACTATCCTTCATTAAAAAATCAATTTGCTGTTGTAATGCAGGAATAGCAATACCCGGGTTAGTAGTTGTATCTAAAGCTTTAGCAGCCATAACATTAAAGTAATAACCTTGTGGTTTATCTGGGAATGCCTTAATATAATTGGCGGCAATATCCATTACTTTAGGATAATCTGCTGCTTGGTAAGCAACATTGGATATATTGTAATAATCATATTCACTCCAAGTGCCCTTTAAAGCTTGTGCTTTCAATAACCAGTCTAATTGACCTTTATAATTTTTGGCTTTTGCAAATAAATCTGCAGCTTGAGTCATGTAATTAATTTTGTTCACTTTTGACGTGTCGCTTTGAATAGCTGCATCAATATATTTTACTGCATCAGTAGCACTTTCCGGAAACTTAGAATAAATTTTTACTGCTAATTCATAATCAGCAGGTTTAACTTTATCGGTAGGCTCTAATTTAAAGTAAGTATCAATGTTTTGTTTAGCTTGAATAGAATCGCCTAATTTGTAATAGTTATAGGCGTATAACAAATTCAGTCCGGGCAATTGGTTAGTAGTACCTCCTAATGACTGCTGAATTTCTTTTTCTTTTGCTAATGATTCTTGGTACTTACCTGCTTGATATAAGTAATCTGCTAAATAAAAATCGTTTTGCGGATCTTTATCAGCATATTTAATAAACTTATCCAAGTTGGTTTTGGCCATATCTACATTTCTATTCTTATAAAATTCAAATAAAGCCAAATAAGTGTCGGGGAAAGTTGGGTCTGCATCAATAGCCTTTCCAAAAGCAGGCATTAGAGCATCTTCATTGTTCTGGCTTAAATAAACCATTCCAATTCTATAATAAGCCAAAACGTTTTTTGGATCAATTGTAGTAGCTTGTTCGAAAGCTTTAACAGCTTCACCGCCATTTTCACCGCCTAATTTCAAATAACAAATACCCATGTAAACATATACCATTGAATTTTTAGGATCAAGAGCAGCCGCTTGTTTCAATTTATCAATACCGTATTGAGGATCTCCTACTTTACTACCTCCATCGGCATTAGCACGGCCAATGGCTTCTAAAATTTCAACACTAGGTTCGCCCTTGTGTCTTCCTTTAGTAGGAGTAGTAGCGGTGATAGCTTGCTCAAATTTTTGTTTAGCAGCATTCAAATCACCACCTTCCAATAAATCAATATGAGCTGCACCCACCCAAATAAGTGGTTCGTTAACGCCATCTGTTAAGGCTTTTTGGTAAACTGCTTTTGCAGCATCCATTTGTGTTTTAGTTACATCATTTCCGCCAATTAAAGCCTGTCCGTACCAATATATGGCTTGAGGATCTTTAGGTTTACTGTCGTAAATTTTCTTTAAAATATCAATAGCGGATTGTACTTTAAACGATGAGTTTAAATCATTAATTCCGTCGGCCATTGATTGGGCCACCAGGCCGTTTACAACCAAAAAGGCTGCTACTAGCAAAGTAATTGTTTTCTTCATCATGCTTTAAGTTTATAGTGGTTGTGTTTACTCTTCAATTTGACTTTTTCTGTTTACCAAATCCATTTTTGCCGGGGCTAAACCACCGCTTCTAAATATTAATTGGCCACGTTCCAAAGTCATAAAATTTTTAAACCCGGTACCTAATGCTACCGCATTTTCTTTTAAAATATAGTAAATAGGTCGAGTTAATGGATACTGCCCGTAGGTAATACTTGCCTGTGATGGTTTAACAAATACATCTTTTTCACCACAAGCTGTGCATTCAACCAAACCTAATCTTATTTTTTTTAAGTTGGCCACTTGTTTGGGTTCGTTAGGGTTACCCACCCAACTAATTCCAACAAAACCAATTGCATCATTTCTTTGCTTAATTACCGACACCACTGAATCGCTTCCACTTGTCGCCATTACATTCTTACCAAAGGGTGCACCATGCAATATGGTATCTTGTAAATAGCGAACGGTACTTGTTGCATTGGTACCATCCATTACTACCGGAATATTTTTTTGGCCAGAAAGAATGGCTTTTAGATCCTTTAAAGTGAAAACACTATCCGGATTATTTTGGTTTACAATAATGGCAACACCATCAAAAGCCATAATACCAAATAATGGTTTAAAGCCCAATTTATTTAGATAGAAAGAATCTTCTTGTTTATTTAAACCACGTGCCACAATAATCATACGAGTACTATCGCTCATCAAATCTTTAAAACAATCTACCTCGGGTTCATATTTTGCTATAATATGCGCATTTGGGTAAGATGATTCATATACTTTAATTTGCTGCTCAATTACGGGTTGAAAACTTTCATCTACACTAATATGAATGGAGCCATTTGAAGGAGTATCAGTAATAACATGTTCATTTTGCGGCTGCTGACAAGCACCCCATAACAAACTTAAACTTAACAAACCGCATACAATCCTATTCATGAACATCTGCTTAATACATTTTCTTAATGCCCCTGTACATTCTAAAGCCACCATACAATAAACATACCGAACCTAAAAAATAACAAAACACATCTCCTAAAGCTATAATTTGGGGTATTTCCCAATGTTTACCGCCAAACAGAATTATCGCCATTCCTATGTACAATAAAGCCATAAAAATATCGCGAACCGAACTTAAAATGATAAAGTTTTTTCTACGTTTTTCTCGAACAGGTTGCTCCATTAAATGACTTTTATTATTATATGGGATGGGCAATTTATAGAATAATTCCTTTGAGAGGCATTAAAAACCTATAAGAATTTTCTAAGAAAATTTTAAGAAACGGTTTTAATGTCCATAAAATGCCCGATTTTACTTGTATAAGAAGCCATTAAACATAAATTCCACAAAATATATTTTGTTAAAAATAACTTTACTATGATCTGCTTTTTTTGTTGAAATAGGCCTCAAAACCTAATTGCAAGGGTGTATACACTAAATTGTTTTAAAAATTCAAAACAGGCGGGGCATGTATATTTGCACCCATGAAGATACTAATGGTTTGTTTGGGAAATATTTGCAGAAGTCCATTAGCAGAAGGAATTTTGCAACACAAGGCAAAAGCGGCCGGTTTAAATTGGGAAGTGAATAGTGCCGGAACAGGAAATTATCATATTGGTGAAGCGCCTCATATACTTTCGCAAAAAGTGGCATTAATGCATGGAATTGATATAAGCCAACATAAAGCCCAGCAGTTTGTAGCAAATGATATGTTGATTTATGATTTGATTTATGTAATGGATAACGACAATTACAAAGCAGTAGCACAAATAAGTAAAAAGCATTTTGAGGCACACAAAACAGAATTAATTATGAATGTGCTATTCCCTAATACCAATACGGAAGTTCCGGACCCCTGGTTTGGTAATGAAACTGATTTTTTAAAAGTATATCAAATGTTAGATGCTGCTACTGATGCCATCATTGAAAAATACAGCAACAAATAATTATAAATAACTTATATGAACAAACCCACCCTGCCGCAAGGTACTCGCGATTTTAACGCCTCCACTATATATAAGCGCAATTATATTTTCAATACCATTCGCAAAGCTTTTCAACTTTACGGTTTTGAGCCGCTTGAAACTCCCGCTATGGAAAACATAGATACTTTAATGGGTAAATATGGTGAAGAAGGCGACAAATTAATTTTCAAAATTTTAAATAATGGATTAGATAATCCTGCCAAGAAACCAGAAGTAACAGAGGCATTTAATAAAGTTTTAGATGGAAAATTAACCAAACAAATTACAGAAAGGGCACTACGTTATGACCTTACCATTCCCTTTGCCCGCTATGTTGCCATGAACCATGGACAACTAACATTCCCATTTAAACGATACCAAATGCAGCCTGTATGGCGTGCAGACAGACCTCAAAAAGGCAGATACAGAGAATTTTATCAATGCGATGCCGATATTGTTGGAAGTACTTCTTTACTTAATGAAGTAGAATTGGCCCATTTATATGCACATGTTTTTAGATTGTTGAACTTACCCGTTACTATAAAAATAAACAATAGAAAAATTTTAGCCGCCCTTGCAGAATTATGCGGCGGTGCCGAAAAACTTATTGATATTACTGTTGCTATTGATAAGCTGGATAAAATTGGTATTGAAAAAGTAAAAGAAGAATTACAACAAAGGCATTTAACTACGTCTCAAATTGAAATTATTTCAAAATTCCTCTCAATACAAGGTAGTAACCAAGAAAAAATTCAAGCGCTGTATGCTACAATTGCACATATACCCTTGGGAAAAAAGGGCATTGAAGAACTGGAACATATTTTAATACATCAACAAAGCAACAACCCACTACCGTTAGAAATAGATGTTACTTTAGCAAGAGGTTTAAATTATTATACGGGAACTATATTTGAAGTTAAGGCCAATGAATTCGCCATAGGAAGTATTGGGGGCGGTGGACGCTATGATAATTTAACAGAATTATTTGGCGTTGCTAATATGCCCGGCGTAGGTATTTCATTTGGCGTAGATAGAATTTATGACGTATTGGAAGGTTGCAATCTTTTCCCGCCGCAAATTAGTAGTGGTAGCATGGTTTTGTTTTTTAATTTGGGACAAACAGAAAGCAACCGTGCTTTTGAACTATTACAAAGCTTACGCGAACAAGAAATTAGCGGCGAAATATATCACGAATCAAGCAAATTAGATAAGCAGTTCAAATATGCGGAAAGAAAAGGTATCCCTATTGTTATAATATTAGGCAGTAAAGAATTGGAAGAAGCAACTTGCACCATCAAACAATTAAAATCGGGCAATCAAGCCACCATTGCGCAAACAGAATTACTCAATTACTTAAGTGACTTAAGTAGAAGTTTATAATTAACAAACACATTTAAAAAAGCGACTATCATTCTAATAAGTCGCTTTTTTCTTATAATAATGTTCAAGAAATAAAATCGTAATAGGCACTATGCACTTGGGTTAGAAACAGCAGCAACTTCTTCTTTCTTTCCCTCTAAATGATAACCCATAGCATCAATAATAACCGCTTTAATTTTATTTTTTTCATCGCGTTTAAATACAACAATGCCTTGAAATGATACTAACGCAAAGGAATCTTTGCCTAACTGCTGTAATACAGAAGTTCCTACGTCTGAAGTCATGCTTAACCCCGTACTATCCAACAACACCTCAACTTCCTCTACTGCACTTCCATCAGGGAAAGTGTATTTGCCAATTAATTCTTTAAATGTAGTATCAGTAGTTACAGGTGACTGTTGGCTTTGTGCTTTTGATACAAAAAAGGTTGACCCAACAAATAGCAGAATGAATACGAATGCTTTCATTTTTTTAGCGGTAAATTACGATTTTACCCAATAAGTTAAAATCTTCTGGTAAAAATTAATTTTAAAGTAATCACTAGAGCTTTTACAACTTAAATCAACCAATCGTCAATTATGGCATGATTTTTTAAAGTTGTAGCAAAAATTAACTATGAAACTTGCTCGCATACTGGGTTTAGTGTTGCTGCTTTATTGGTTACAAAGCTGTTCGCATACTATTCACCCTACCAAAAGTATTCCCTCAGTTCCTCACCCAGCTCCGGTTGCTTTTATTGTAGTGGATGGTATGGGCAACATTCGCACCCCCAAAAACCAATTACCCACAACCGTAGCACAAAAAGCAAATTATACTACAATAGCCCGTGCTTTTACACCGAATCAACGTAAAAACCTGCTCTACAGATTTAATACCATTCCCCCCAGAATCATTTATGTATCTCCGGCCTATGCTCGGCAATCATTAAAAGGCACTTACTGTATTTACAAGAAAAAATTCTGGTATTGGCAACATAAAGATGGCTTATTTTACCTTGATGAAACCTATTATCGATAACCATAAAATTGAAACTCGAAAATGTGAAAAAATTTAACAGCATTTATATTTCAATAAACTAAATAATTGATTAATTTTAATCTATTCGTTAATGATTAATAACGGGAACAGAATCAACTATTGCACTTACGATAAATATTTAACTGTATGAGAGGCGTTAATAGAGTAATGCTCATTGGCAATTTGGGGAAAGACCCGGATTTACAAGTGTTAGATGGAAACATAGGTGTAGCAAAGTTTCCCTTAGCCACCACCGAAACTTATAAAGACCGGAATGGCAAATTAGTGTCGCAAACTGAATGGCACACCGTAGTATTATGGCGTGGCTTGGCCGATTTAGCCCAAAAATACTTGCACAAAGGCAGTCTTATTTATGTAGAAGGCCGTTTAAGAACCCGCAGTTGGGAAGATAAAGAGGGTAATAAAAAATTCGCTACAGAAGTAGTTGGCGATAATTTAATCATGTTAGATAAACGTGCCGAGGGGCATAATGCCCATAATTCAGACAATACCGATAGTTTTAATGGAGATGATGTGCCACCCATCATGGATTCGGGTGAAAATATGCCCTATTAATTTTACAAACTGAAAAACAATACTTTTGTAAAAAAGGAAGTCATGCTTTTTTTAAAAAAATAGCTACTTCCTCATTATTCATTAAAACAAATTATTTTGGACCATCACCCGGCATTTCTTTTATTTTATTTGCTAAACGCCGCAATTCCGCAAGGCAGTATAGCATTGCTGATTTTACTCTTCATTTTATTAATCATTTCATTTTTTGTAAGCGGTGCCGAAGCAGCTTTTTTTTCTTTAAAACAAAAAGATATCAATCTGCTTAAAACAAAACAAACTCCTTCTTATAAACGCATTATTCATTTATTAAGCGAACCTAAAAAACTATTGGCATCATTATTAATTGCCAATAGCTTTATCAATATTGCCATCATCATCATTTTTAATATTGGTATTGACCAATGGATTGCCACCTACCAACCCAATTTTTTTATTGCCAATGCATGGATTGAATTTATTATTAAGGTAGTAATTGTTACAGCCGTATTACTATTGTTTGGTGAAATAATGCCTAAAATTTTAGCTACGCAAAACAATATTCGATTTGCAAAAGAAGTAGCCCCATTCATTGAATTTGTGCATTACATCTGTAAACGCTTAAGCAATGTTTTAGTAAAATATTCAGATATTATTGAAAGAAAACTCAGTAATAAAAGCGGTAGCATTACCAGCGATGAATTATACCAAGCTATAGAAATTACCAAATCGGGCACTAATGAAAATGAAAAAAACATTTTAAAAGGTATTATAAAATTTGGCAACATTACAGTAAAACAAATAATGAAAGCCAGATTAGAAGTGCATGGCGTTGACTACAACATGGACTTTCATTCCTTATTACAATCTGTTGCCGATAATAACTATAGTCGTGTACCTGTTTATAAAGAAGATTTGGATGAAGTAGTAGGTATTTTACGTACCAAAGATTTACTTCCCTTTTTAAATGAAAGCGAAGGTTTTGAATGGCACAAATTAATATCACCTCCTTATTTCGTGCACGAACACAAAATGATTGAAGATTTGTTGCACGAATTTCAAGCCAAACGCATACACTTTGCAATAGTTGTAGATGAATTTGGTGGCACTAGTGGCATTGTTACTTTAGAAGATATTTTAGAAGAAATAATTGGTGATATTAAAGATGAATTTGATGAAGAAGAATATGGTTACAAAAAATTAGATGAAAACAATTACATATTTGAAGGCAAAATAATGATTAACGATGTTTGCAAAATTATGCAACTACCCGTTGATACTTTTGATGCTTTAAAAGGTGAAAGCGATTCATTAGCAGGATTAATTTTAGAAATTGCCGGTGATATCCCCAAAAAAGGCCAAGTGGTAAGCATTTCCGGTTTCGACTTTATGATATTGGAGGTTGAAAAAACAAGAATTAACAAAATAAAAGTTACCATTACCAAAGTAAAAGAAGATGAAATAATATAATTTACTACCACATTCACCTCTACAAAATGCTTTCAAAAATATTACAATCGTTCATTCTATTTTTATTGGTAGCCTGCATTACATTTATACAATTCAGCTGCAACAGTCCCTTTGTACCAAAACCAAGAGGCTATTTTAAAATTAATTTCCCCCAACATCAATACCAACTATTCAATCAACCCGGATATCCCTATACATTTGAATATCCGGTGTATGCCAATGTGGTAAAAGACTCTACTTTTTTTGGTGGAAAAACAGAAAATCCATGGTGGATAAATATTGACTTCCCTCAATTCAATGGCCGTATTTATGTTAGTTACAAAACCATAGGACCCAACAATTTTCAAAAACTGATTAACGATGCATTTACCTTAACCAATAAGCATAGCGAAAAAGCCTATTCTATTGATGATTCGTTAATGGTAACACCCAATGGTATACATGGTATGTTTTTTAAAGTGGGGGGAAATGTGGCAACAGCTAATCAATTCTTTTTAACTGATTCTACACATCATTTTCTCCGTGGAGCATTATATTTTGATGCTACCCCAAATCAAGATTCATTGGCACCCGTTAATCGTTTTTTAGTGGAAGACATGAAACATTTAATCAACACCTTTCAATGGAAGTAGCAACAGTCATTTATTTTCTTAAATAGTTTGTGTAACATAATAAGAAAATGAAGTATTGATTATTTACCCAGTTTTTCTAATTCTACATTTAACATCCTTAAATCTTGTTTCATTAAATTAATGTACGATTCTAACTGATCATACATATTGGCACGATTAGTCAATTGTTCGGCCGTATAGGTACCACCGTTACCAAAATATAAAGCATACACCTTTTCTTTTTGCTGTTGTTTCTTTACAGCAATTTGACCAAAACTTACCCATTTATTCACTAACTGCTCCCTTAATGAAATTTCATTTTTACCAGGTTGTTTGTAGTTTAAAAAATACCAAACAGACGAAGGAAAAATAGTAGAAACGGCTGGACCATTCCAAATATCCCGCAGCGCATTACGGGGATGATAAAATTTTACTTTTTTATTTTTAGTTAAAATAAACACACCTAATGTAGCTTCAGCTAAACCTGTACCAATACCAATGAATTCAGTTGCATTTCCTGAATGTCCATTAATCAACAATATACCTGCACTTATAGCCCCTAATGCATCAAAGGCAATAGTGCCTACCGTTAATTTTGTTTTTGCATCATCTATTTTCCCCATTAAATAATTGCCTACCTGATCAGCACGCTCCTCTTCACAATCCATTTCACTAGCAGTTGAAGCTACCTCTAAAGATGCTATGTTAATGCGTTGCTGAATTTGTTGTTCTAGGCTCAGTATATTCAATTGTTGTTGAGTGGTATAATTACCAGCTTTTTGGGTTTTCAAAACAAACAATTCTTCCAATTTGGGTAATATCCCTATTGCATTGGCAGCATTTAAAGAAGGAAGCGTAAATCTTTGCAAAATTGCTGAATCTAATTGCAGCATGTATAAAGTCTTGGGCATTTCACTTTCAGTATAACTATAAGGTGCCTCATGATTACAATTGCTTGCAGTAGTTAAATTATTGAAATGTGTTTTTGTATAAACTGTACAACTTACAAACAGATAGGAAAAGGAAATGAACAATATACTTTTTCTGAAAAAACGAAAAAAGAAGGACTGCATACCATACTCATTTAAAACTTTAATTTAATTCCCAATCTGCTGTTAACCTATCAATATACGAGACGAATAAAACACAAATCTAAAAAGTATTTTTAATATAACTCTTACAATTGTAAAGCAAATTCAAAAGATGAATACCATAAAAAAATTATAATGGATAAATTAGTTTGAAATACTGATAAAAATTTTACTTTCAATCAACTATATCACAGCTTAGATTCGACAACATTAAAAAAGGGGCCTAAAATCCGGCAAATTATATTGTATGCAGAAGATAATTTTACTCCACATTATATTACTGACATCCATGTTCGTAAATGCACAAAAACTTACAGTTTTAACTTACAATATACGGCTAGACTTAGCTTCAGACAGTTTAAACTCATGGAGTAATCGTAAGGATTTTTTTTGCAGTCAATTAGGATTCTATGAGCCCGATATATTTGGCGTGCAAGAAGCTTTACCCAATCAGGTGAAAGATATTGCAAAAGCCCTGCCACAATACGAATATGTTGGTGTTGGACGCGATGGAAACAATACCGGAGAAGCGAGTAATATTTTCTTTAAAAAAGATCGCTTTAAAAAATTACAATCAGGAACATTCTGGTTATCGGAAACACCCAATAAAGTATCGAAGGGTTGGGATGCAGCCTATAACCGCATTTGCACCTACGCATTATTAACTGACCAATTCAATCAAAAACAGTTTTGGGTATTTAATACTCATTTAGATAATGAAGGTGTTGTGGCTCGAGAAAAAGGTATTGAATTAATAGTTAAAAAAATAAATGAGCTGAACAATAAACACCTGCCCGTTATTTTAACCGGCGATTTAAATTCTGTACCTACGGACTCTGTAATTACATTCTTAAATACAAAATTTATCAATACACGTAACGCATCACAACAACCTCCTTTTGGGCCTGAAGGCAGCTTCAATAACTTTCAATACAACCAACCTGCCACTCAATTAATTGATTACATTTTTATTTCTAAGAATAGCCATTTCAGCGTAAACAAATATGCCATTTTTAGCGACGCAAAAAAATTACATTATCCGTCTGATCATTTCCCGGTATGGGTACAATTACAATATAAAAAATAAAATAATTATTTATAACAGCTATAGTTTATAAAAGTATTCCTACAAAGCATTCCTGGTTTGTAACCACTTACGCACAGGCTCGTCGTACCACTTTAGGGCAACAAAAGCAATAGTAATTGCAATAAAAAAAACTATTATACCCATTCCTAATGATTGTAAATTAGAAACTTTATGGTCGTGTACCCAAGCTGTGTACCAATAAATAAGGGGATAGTGCGTAATATACAAGGGATAAGAAATATTGCCTAACCATTGACAAAATTGAAGTGTTCTTTTGTTTTGAATACTACCACCGGCCCCCAAAAACACAATGAAGGGGAATAAAAATACAATAGTCAGAGATTCATACAAACCATTTTCCCAAACATGTAAAGTACCGCCAATTCTTGGAATACTTAACAGAATAATTAATAATAAACTACACCAAAAAAAGGCATTCTTTATAAAAATTAATTTAGAGGTTCTATATAATAATAAGCCGGCAAAAAATGGATACATCACTCTTGTAAAGCCAATTCTTAACTGATCTGGCTCTAACGACCATCCTCCAATCAAGTCGCCTGAATGATTCGTTATAGAAAAATGAATTAAAGCAATACCGGATACTAACACTAGCACGCTTAACCAAAATTTTGAAAACCTTCTAACAAACAAACTATAAAATATATTTACTACATATTCATAAAACAACGACCATGCCGGCCCATTTAATGGATAGGTTTCCGACCAACCACGTATATCAATTGACGGCGGTATCGGTATCATGAAAAAACCAATAACCATTACTAGTAGTAATTTCCAAAAAGGCACTGTGGCAATTCCGGGCCATAAATTAGATGCTTGAAAATAAAAGAAAACAGCACCAATGAACATACCCATAACAACCATAGGCTGCAAACGTTGTAATCGTTTTCGAAAAAAACCGGCGATAGTTAATTTTCCCCACCTATCATCATAAGCATATCCTATTACAAATCCGGAAAGCAAGAAAAAAAAATCAACTGCCAAATATCCATGGTTAATGATTTGAGTAAAAGGAGAAATAGAATTTGCTTCAAACAAATGAAATATTACTACCATGCATGCAGCTACGCCCCGCAAACCATCTAAAATGGTAAAATGTGTTTTGGTTGCCATTTAATAAAACTAATTGAAACTAAGGAATAATTCAAAAAATGATATGCTCACACTGTAAAAAATACTAAGAAGCAATACAATATCAATTATGAAGTAAATTAAGGAAAATACCTACATTTAAGCTGTGAAAAATTTTTGTTCGAATCTATATACGTTTTTAAAAGTGAAATTTGAATAGCACATGAAAATATTAATTATAGAAGACGAACAGGAACTTGCCAACAATATTACTACTTATTTAAAAGAGCAAAGTTACCAATGTGAATTAGCATTGAATTATCATGAAGCAGTTCTGAAAATTGAAATTTATGAATACGATTGTATTTTACTCGATTTAATGTTACCTGATGGCGAAGGTTTACAATTATTAGAAATTTTAAGAAACCAACCCAAACAACACGGCATTATCATTATTTCAGCAAAAAATACTGTGGAAGCAAAAATAACAGGCTTAAAACTTGGCGCAGATGATTACTTAGCTAAGCCTTTTCATTTATCGGAATTAGGTGCAAGAATATTCTCTGTAATTCGTAGAAATCATTTTGGAAGCTCTAACCATATTCATTTGAATGAGCTGGAGATCGACTTATTAGCTAAAACAGCTAAGGTTAAAGAACATCTAGTTCCATTAACAAAAAAAGAGTTCGATTTATTACTTTTTTTAATTGGTAATAAAAATAAAACAATTTCAAAAGCAGCATTAGCAGAACATTTAAGTGGTGATATGGCGGATATGCTAGATAATTATGATTTTGTTTATTCGCACATCAAAAATTTAAAAAAGAAATTAGCTGAAGCGGGATGCAATGATTACATTAAAACTACCTATGGCATGGGTTATAAATGGGAGTCATGAATAGATTATTGAATAAAACATTGGTATATTATTCATTTTCAGCTATCATTATTTTATTGCTGAGTGCTCCCTTTATCTATTACACATTAGAAAAATTATATAAAGATGATGTGGATGAGGCCATTTTATTGCGAAGTGATGAATTTACAAGAAACAATCAACCTACTCTGAAAATTACTGATATCCCCACTTGGAACAGGTTTAACAGAGATACACGCATATTACCCGATACAGTAAAAAGTGAACCCAAAAACAATATTATTCAACAAGTATTTTTAGACACATTAGTACCCGAATGGGAACCTTATAGAGTGCTGTACAAAGAGGTAACCATACAAGGCAAACCATTTGTATTAATGATACGACTAAACTTGGTGGAGTCAGAAGATTTAATTCGTACAATTGTATGGATTTATTTAGGAATTTTATTTGTTTTATTACTTGTTATATTTTTTATTACCCTATTTATTTCTAACAAACTATGGTATCCTTTTCACGACACTTTGAAAAAAGTTGAACAGTTTAGTATTGAAAGCAATCAGATGCCTGTTTTTAAGAAAACTAGAATTAAAGAATTTAATCAGCTCAACAACAGTTTAACCAAACTCATTCAGCAAACCTTCCAATCATTTGAGTTACAAAAGATTTTTATACAAAATGCATCGCATGAATTACAAACGCCTTTGGCTATTTTTCAATCGAAGCTAGACTTATTAATGCAAGACAGTCACTTACAAGAACCACAATTAAAGATTGTACACTCATTATATGAATCCGTTTCGAGATTAAAACGGATTAATAAAAATTTATTATTATTAGCCAAAATAGAAAATAACCAGTTTTTAGAAATATCTTCCATCAGTATTAAAGAAATCATTGAAGAGGTCACCCCATATTTTAGTGAACAAGCTGACGGTAAAAACATTACTATCCATACCCAGTTTAAAAACAACTTTACAATTCAATGTAATAAAACTCTCATTGAAATATTAATTCACAATTTATTTTTAAATGCGGTTAGACACAATATTTTAAATGGAAGCATTTATATAACCACAGAAAACAACAGAGTTACCATTATCAATTCCGGAGTAAACACACCACTTGATAAAAACATAATTTTTGAACGCTTTAAAAAAGGCTCAAATAGTCCTAAAAGCACAGGCTTAGGCCTTGCCATTGTAAAAGAAATTTGCATAAGAAATGTCTGGCAAATAGAATATAGATTTGAAAATGCCATGCATTACTTCATGTTGGTATTTTAAAATTCAGAAAATCTCCAAATTTTATCCTTTAACTTAGCTCTCTTAGAATAGTTTTAAAATGTGGGTTTAGGTAATTTTTATAGCTGTAAAAGCGATAATGGAATTATTAGTTTTCTAAACACATTAACAATGGTTTATTTATTATTCAAAACTGTTTAGTTTAACAATAAAAATGGTATTACCTTAATCAAAAATTTAAAATTAAAATCAGAAAATATTTTACGTGCTATCATTTTATTCATCAAAAGTCAGATAGCAAATTAATGAATAGGCCATGAAAAAGATTGTTTTACTCAGTTCTTTAGTTTGTATTCTTTTTAGCAATTTTATTTACGGACAAGAAAATTTATCGCACTTTATTGAAGTAGCTTTACAGAATTCGCCATTACTAAAAACCAATGGCTTGCAAACACAGGCCAACCAACTAGAAGCCAATAAAATAGTGGCATCTTTACAAAAGCCAATCATTGGTACTTCATATAGCTATTTATTTGCTCCAATGTATGCCAATGACCCATCTAATACTGGTTTAAAGTTAAATCCACCTAAAACCATCAACGATTATTATGGCTATGATTTATCAGCTACTAATGGAGGGCTTTACCAGGCCTTACTCACCATTCAACAACCACTGTTTAATAAACAAAGAGTTCAGGCAGTAAATAGCCAATTGGCCATACAAAATCAAATTGTGAATAATAGTTCCGCTTTAAGCAATCATGATTTAGAAAAATTAGTAACTGATCAATTCATTATTTGTCTGCAGGATGTTGAACAACAAAAAGCCATTCAAAATATTCAGTCTGTTATTCAAAAACAAATAAAAATTACCCAAAAACTTTCTGCAGGTGGCATAGCAAGACAAGGCGATTATAAAGTGTTAGAAATAGAATTAGAGCAACAAAATACCAACTTGCAGGCTTTAAAAAACAGTTACAAAGCACATATACTGCAATTATATAGCATTTGTGGTATTAATGATACTAATATTGTTGCACTAACTCCTTTAAATCTTCAAATCTCCTCTGCTTTAAACAGTTATCAATCAGGTTTCATTAAACAATTTCAATTAGACAGTTTAAATTTAGCAGCAACGCAAAATATTTTTAATACACAATACAGGCCGATAGTAAGTTTATACTCATCTGCCGGCTTAAATGCTGTGTATTTGCCAACTATTTATAAACGTTTAGGTTGGGAAGTTGGTATTATGGTTACACAAAAAATATTCGATGGACATCAACGAAAAATGAATGACGAAAAAACTAAAATATTACAACAAAGCACCGCTATAAATAGTCAATTTTTTGTTCAAAAAAATGAAAGTCAAAAAAATTCTTTATTACAGGTTATACAATCTGCTGATGAACAAATAGAAGCAGTGCAAAAACAAATAAATGATTATGATACTTTAATCAATTATTATCAAACACAAATCATTAACGGACAAGGTTCTGTAATTGATTATATTACTATTTTACGCAGTAGTGCAGCTTTACAATTAAACATTGCAACCCTGCAAACCAACAGACTACTTGCTATTAATAATTATAATTACTGGAACTGGTAATATTTTTAAAATTAAATTTTTGTATAGCAATGAAACATGCTATTATCGCTGCATCATTTTTAAGTTTTATCGCATTCGCCTGTAACCATAAACAAGCAAATGATGAAACCATAACTCCTCGCTCTACTGTTACTACTACTACTATTAAAACCGGAAACATGTTTCAAACAGACCGTTTATCGGCAACGGCAATGTACTTGCGAAGAAACACTGTAGCGGCTCCGGTGGCAGGTTACGTATATAGTGCCTATGTAAACTTTAACGATTATGTAAAAAAAGGGCAACTACTTTATGTACTAGAAACCAAGGAAAGATTTGTCTTAGGAAATTCAGTAAATAATGATATTAAAGATAAAAATTACGGCCTAATTAAAGTATATGCACCTATAAGTGGCGTAATATCAACAATTCCACAATCACAAACAGGCGTATTTGTAATGGAAGGTAGTGCACTTTGCAATATTGTTGATCCTACTAGTCTTTATTTTCAAGTGAACATTCCTTATGAAGATGAAAAATTCATACAAGATAACTTCAACTGCAATATAATATTACCTGACAAAACCGTAATTCATGCACATCTTGAAAAGCCAATTGTACAGGCGAATACCGGGCTACAAACAATACCTTATATGGCTAAGCCTACCACAAATAAATACATACCCGAAGGTATTATTGCAACAGTTCATTTAGTAACATATAAAAATAACAATGCCACCATGTTACCTAAACCTGCTGTGTTAAGTGACGAACGTATGTTAAACTTTTGGATAATGAAATTATTAAATGATTCTATTGCAGTAAAAGTTCCTGTAATTATTGGCGCACAAAATGATAGCCTGATAGAAATTAAACAACCCCATTTTTCACAAAAAGAAAAAATTCTGGTTTCAGGTAATTATGGCTTAAGCGATACGGCATTGGTAAAAATATTACAATAAGCCAAATTTCTTGTATTTAAACACGACAAGGCTTTATGGAACAATCGAACTATTTTAAAAAATATCGGAAACCATTTTTATTCATTGCATTATTGCTTATTGCTTTAGGCCTATTTACTTTCAGTAAAATGCAAACCGCATTATTTCCTGAAGTAATGTTTCCTAAAGTAAAACTAATTGCAGATGTTGGTTCTACTCCCATTGATAGAATGATGATTACAGTAACCAAACCATTGGAAAGTGCCGTTAAACGTGTTAAAGGGGTTACCGTTGTTAAAAGTGTTACAAGCCGTGGAAGTTCCGATATTCAAATTTATTTTAACTGGGGAATTGATGTTGATGATGCACGTTTACAAATTGAAAGCCGCATTAATGAAATTAAAAACCTATTACCGGCTGGAACCAATATCGCTATTGAAGGTTACAACCAGTCCTTATTTCCCGTATATGGTTTTACATTAGAAAGTAAAAATGAAAGTGTAGGATTAATTGGATTACGTGATTTAGCCATGAATACAGTACGGCCACTCTTTTCTCAAATTGATGGCATTTCAACTGTTATTTTACGTGGTGGGAAAGCCAAAGAATTTGAAATTATTCCCAATGTTATTAAAATGTCAGCATTAGGTGTTACACCTGATTCTTTAATTCAACTTTTTCAACAAAATAATTACGTTTTATCTAATGGAAAAATTTCAGACTTTAGGCGTTTGTATTTAACCCTGACTGATAATAGAATTAACAATACTGAAGATTTACTAAATGTTGTAATAAAAAATACCCCACAACGAATTGTTAGGCTACGCGACTTTGCTACGGTAGAGTTGCAAGAGCAAACCGAATTCAACATTATTAATACCAATGGCCACCAAGGTGTAATTGTTGATTTAGTAAAACAACCCGGCGTTAATCTAATTCAGTTTGCTAAAAATGCCGATGCAAAAGCTGCAGAAATAAATGCATTATTACCTAAAGGCATTTCATTGCGGCCCTACTACAATCAATCGGCTTTTGTAAGTGATAGCATTAACAGTGTTATTCATACCATTTTAGAAGGTTTGTTATTGGCTATATTAGTTGTCATTATTTTCTTACGATCATGGCGTGCAAGCACCGTAGTAATACTTACACTACCTGTTACATTAGGCTTCACATTAATTGCATTGGGCCTAGCCGGCATTACCATTAACATTATGTCGTTAGGTGGAATTGCAGCTGCAGTAGGCTTGTTTATAGATGATATTATTGTGATTATTGAACAGATTTATCGGGTACATGAGGACAATCCTAAGAAAGACAAATTTGAGGTGGTGAAGGAAGCTATAAAAGATTTGTTTCCTGCCATGGTGGGTTCCTCATTGAGTACTATTGTCATCTTCTTACCTTTTGTATTAATGGGCGGCTTAGCCGGTGCTTTCATTAAAGAATTAGCCAAAACCATGGAACTAACTTTGGTATGTTCGTTTTTTGCTACTTGGCTTATTACACCTGTATTGCATTTATTAATTGGTTATCGTCCACACAAAGGCAGCCACGTTCATACCGAACAGGAAAGTTTAAACCAATACAAATGGTTAACACAATTATACACCAAACCTTGGCTCGCTATTCTATTTCTCGCCATACTTTTATTCGGTGGATGGTATGCCTCCGGAAAACTACAAACCGGTTTTTTACCGGAATTAGATGAAGGCACAATTGTATTAGACTATTTTTCACCCAGTGGAACTGCATTGGAAGAAACAGATAAGCTTTGCCAAAAAATGGAAAAAATTATTCTGGCCAATCCCAATGTGGCCAGTTATTCAAGGCGTACCGGATTACGTCTTGATTTTAGAAATGTGGCGCCGAATTACGGTGATTACTTAATACAATTAAAAAAAGATAGAAACAAGAAAACTACCGAAGTAATAGATGAATTACGAAAAAGCATTGCCTCCTCTGTTCCGGTTATGCATATTGAATTTGGGCAACGCATACAAGATTTGTTGGGAAATTTAATGAGTACACCCAGCCCAATAGAAGTAAAGATTTTTGGAGACAATCAAAAAGAATTAGAATACCTCGGACGTAAAGCCGATACCATTATGCAGCATACGCAAGGCTTAGTTGACGTATCCAATGGAATGATTTCAGCAGGCCCTACCGTAATTATTTATCCAAATGATGTGAAATTGGCACAATATGGTATATCGCTGGCTAGCTTTCAAAAACAACTCACCATGTACACGGAAGGCATTGTATTAGGCGATAATGCCAATGTAACAGAACCTTCACCTGTACAAGCATCTATGCTGGGTAATCTGCAAGTAGGGCAAATACAAGATGGAGAACAAATGCGAAAAATTCGCTTACGCGTTACCAACTATGCTGATAATGATATTGATAAAATAAGAAAACAACTTATTTTTTTACCCGATGGCACTTTAAAACCACTATCATTTTTTTGTACCGTACAAACCGAAAAAGGCGAGATTGATTATAAACGCGAAGATTTAAAATCATGTGTGGTACTTACCTCACGCTTATCCAATCGCGATTTGGGAAGTGCTGTGAACGAGCTGCAAAAAACGTTTGCTCAACAACTCAATCTACCCCCCGGTTACTATGTAAACTTTGGTGGCGCTTATGCTGAACAACAACAATCATTTAAAGAGTTACTGACCATTTTAGTAGCAGCCTGTTTATTGGTATTTACGGTATTATTGTTTTTATTCAGAGAATGGATACTATCATTCCTTATTTTATTCATATCCATACTTAGTATTCCGGGTTGTTTATTTGCATTGTATGTTACACATACTCCTTTAAATGTGAGTAGTTATACCGGAATAATTATGATAGTAGGTATTATTGCTGAAAATGCCATTTTTACCGTCAATCAGTTTTTCTTCAACATGAAAGATTCTAATGGCAATGTAGATGAATCGGTAAATTATGCATTAGCATTAAGAATAAGGCCTAAATTAATGACTGCTATAGGAGCCATATTAGCATTAATGCCATTGGCATTAGGTATTGGCATGGGTGCACAAATGCAACAAGCCCTGGCCATTGCCGTAATTGGCGGTTTCATAACGGGTATACCTTTACTGTTATTTGTATTCCCAACTTTTTTACGGCTACTGTATAGTTTTTATGTAAGAAGAGGAATTAAATAAATGATGTTCCATTAGTCTATTAAACTTACTTTTCCATTTATAAAATCAAGCACTAAGATGTGATTGAGAAACAATTTATTACCTATAGCGCCGGCAACTTTGGCTTCATCAAAAATGGGTGACTCATCTTTCTCTATGTACACAACTATATTTTTGTAAGTTTTTCCAAGTAAAGAAACTTTCTTTTGAATTTTTCCTCCAACAGCATTGTAAACCCCGCCAGATTCTCCATTATTTATATTATACAAAGTATCGGTAAAACTTTTAGGCATAAAACTAGAAGCATTTTTAGGAGTAGCATTTAAAGTAAACATACTAGCACCGCAATCATACATAAAAGGAATAAGCTTTCTTCCAATTTGCACGGGAATAATTATGCGATTTTTAAAAACATGAAACGAGGATACATTCCTTTGTTCGTTGTAAAATTGTTCACTTAATTTATCACCCCATCCTATTTTTTTATTCTTAAAATCGAGCACTAGTACTTTGTTTCTAAAATTATCTATACCAATTGTTCCAATACTAAATCCTTTATACTGATCGAGAAAAGCAGTCGGGAAATTTCCTCCTATTTTATCATTCTTCAAAATAGTGCCAGGCAATATCGCATTCTCAAACTTAAAAGCAGGGGTATATATACGATACCAATTACCATTTTGTAAAGTATCCGCTCGTTTAATCATATCATTTAAATAAGGAAACTTTGTAGCAAATTTGGCAAATGTACCGCCTTCTAAATACGTGTAAGGACTACCTGTATCTAACTGCCAACGAAAAAAATAATTTAAGGTATCTAGCTTGGCTGTAATTAACATTACATCTTTCGCATCTTCATCCGCCCAATCAAAATTTATCCAATGCAACTGTTCATTTTCAAATACACGCTGTCCCTTCCCCAATTGAAAACTAAATAAAAAAATAACAAACAAAATAATAAATATTGGAAACCGCATGCTTAAAATTTATGATGAATAAAAAAATAAAAATAATTAACTGTGAAAAATGAATCAAGAAAGTATTTTTCGATTCCTTTCATTTAAATATAGGAATTTATACAAAACTATCAGTGTACCATTTTATATATAAGGGCACTGCAGCATCCATTATACTTTCATTACTTTGTTGGTAAATCTTTCATTACATATTGTATCCATTCATCTTGTGGCATTTTTAATAGCACATCGGGTTTAAACCCCGATTGATCAATTGGATGTTTATCTGTCCAACTGGATTTTACAATGGGTATTGTTAGAATAAATTTATCATAAGGAAGCTTAGTTGGGGTCGACATTCCTTCATAATCCATCATACCAATGGTATTAACACCATAGGTAGTAGTTTTTTTACTTTGCTTGCTGAGATAAAAAAAATATTCTGTAGAACTACCACATAAATCATCTACTAACAGAGCAATTTTCTGGGGTTGATTTATCACTGAATCCAAAGGAAAGGTTACTCCGGGAATAGGATAAAAAGTTTGCTTTGTATTGGGCAATTCGGCATAAGCCTTTTTATAACTGTTTAAAACATCATCAGGAAAATATTTTTTGTATTCCTCACTAATAGGGTTATTAACATAAGGTGCAATATCTTCTAACTTTAAAGGAATATTATCTTTTGACACTCTCACGTAAGAAGGTTGTTGAATGATTGGATTAGTCATAAAATAGGGCAAAAAATTAATCCAACCGGTATTTCCCCCACCGTTACCCGTTAAATCAACAATTAAATATTTAGTAGCACGAATAACAGCATCGTTTTTGGCAACTAGTTCCTGAATGGCATTATCATTATTAAAAAAAGTGGGCACTTTTAAGTAGGTAAACTGTTCATTTAACTTTTTAAATACTAATCCATTATTATTGTTTTGCCATGTAGTAAGTACTTCTTTCTCTTCATCATTCATGGATTTAGGATAAATTCTACCCCACATAGCATGATTCCATATTTGGAGTAAATTACCATTTTGCTTAGCAGGAATTGCTGTACTTAAAAATAAATTATATTCCTTTACAAAAAATTTTCCACTTGTATTTTTTATGGTGAAATAAACAAAACCAATTGGAAAATTATCGTTTATGGAATCAAGCTTTACCGCACTATATCCACCATCGCTATTGAGTATGATAGCAATTTTGGTAGAGCCATCCGGATTCACCCATATTCCAACAAAAGGTAAACTGGGTTGAGTGCTTGTTAAATCGCTAATTTTAGCCGTATCAATAGCTATTACACTGCTATCAAAATCTCGCTCATTATTGTATGACAAAATAAAATGTTTATCCCTAAAAAAATGAATATACTGTTCAATTAAATAAAAGCAATTTTTAGCATTTGTTTCCCCTGCAACTTTATTTAATAATGCGTTTACCATAGCATTATATTCACCTCGATTGGATGTAGTAACCTTTAAGGGAAATCCTGCATAGTTAAGTTCAGTTTTCTCTATAACCTTTTTTAAATTTTCATTACAAACACACTTATTTGCTTGCGCAATAACTGAACCAGTTTGAAAGAAAATAAACAGTAATAATATCACCATAAGTCTCATAAATCGTTTTTTAAGTAAAACGATTGAAATGTGGAAAACGTTACTTTTTTTAAAAAAATCATACTAAATAAGTATGGTATGAAATAAAAATATAAAGATTGATAATATAATTTATTTAATTCATAACTCATTACGCTTTAATAGCAATTGAGATTAATAGAAATTCATGTAAGCCCAGTTGTAATGCCTTATCAAAAAAGCTTATTGAAATGGTAAAATGATTAAACAATTTTAATATCTAAATTTAACCTTTCACAAAATGATTATATGCTAATTTTAAAAGCAGAAATTTGATCATATATTTTACGAAAAGGCCAAATTAAGAGCTATACCTACGCTTAATTCAGCAAACCGGAAAATTGATAACACAAATTTTAATAGCACTAAGAGCGTAATGTACCCTTAAATTTTTTTCTGAATTTGCCAATAATGCCCAAAAGGATCTTTAAACATCCCTTGTCTGTAACCATATTCATGGTCTGTTGTAGGATTGATTTCTACTGCTCCGGCTTGAATAGCTTTATTCATTATTTCTTCAACATTAGGAACAAACAAACCAATAACCGATGTTACACCCTTTGCACTTAAGGGTTCAAGTGCATCACGCATGGTTTCATGTACATGAAAAATTGCTCCGTTAATTTCAAATTCAGCAACATGAACGCTTCCATCATTATTGCGTAAACAAAAGTTTTCAGTAGCACCGAAATTTTTGTAAAACTCAATATCATAAGTATCATTAGGAATATGAAGTTCCGGGGCAAAATGCGTAGTTTCATTTGTTTTAGCCATATACCTATAATAAGCTTTAAGTATTAAATACCAACTAATAAATTTAATATTTTTCTTCCAAGTATTAGTCTCTTAGTTATTGTCAGTTCAAATTTTTTATTTTTTAAAGGAGTGAGGTTTTTTGCTTCTTAATTTATTGGATGAGCGTTAGAAAAAATAGGCTCTAATAAGATGGAGTTGATGGGGCGGCTATTCTTTTTCTTCGCTTTCCGATTTACTGTTTATAGGTTGCAACTGTGGTAAATGCAAGTGATATTTTACTGCTATTAATCTGCATATAATTACCGTTAGTGCGGCAATTGTTTCAATAATACCAATAGACAAGTTAAAGTAACTACAAAGGAAATATATGCCACCACCTGCAACACAGGCAAGTGCATAAATATCTTTTCGAAAAATCAAAGGAACTTCATTCAGTAAAACGTCTCTAATCACTCCACCTACTGAACCTGTAATTGTACCCATTACAATGCAAACCCAAAATGGTAGTCCGGCATCAATGCTTTTAGTTATTCCAACAATAGTAAATAAACCAAGTCCAATGGTGTCGAACAAAAACAAAGTGCTACCCCATTTAAACAGTTTATCCTTAAATAACAACGTGGCAATTAGCGCAATTCCTGTTGTTATAAAATACTTGCTATCCAGCATCCAAAATGGGGGTACTCCAAGCAATAAATCTCTCAAAGTTCCACCACCTATAGCAGTTACTAAACCAATTATATAAGCCCCAAACCAATCCATCTGTTTGCCTGATGCTAACCTAATGCCACTAATGGCAAAGGCAAAAGTACCTAACAGGTCGAGTAGTATGGTGAATTTAAAATGCAATGCTTACCAAATTTTTATTCATGTGAATAGTAGAGCACCTGCTACAGCTTTATCGTTCAATCATTATAGTTCTTCACTTTTGTTTTGCAGTACCAGTTTACAAAGTAATGGTAAAAATTGTTCAAGGTAACGCTTAAAAGCACAAAAGAAACCTTAATAGTATGAATAGGTTTAAGAGCAATAGAGTCTGAATTACCACAAAATAAATTTATAAGAATTCATAATTCGTAATTAGTTGCTATTTCTGAAATAAGTGCAGTTCTAAAAAATAATGATTTTATATGTGGGATAGAATTTTACCTATTGGTGAAACATTTTGTGAGGTAGTTGAAAAAATTGTACGTAAGCATTTCCAAAACTAAGTTCGGCTAAATTTAAAGTAATTAATTAACGCTAAATTTAAATTTTAAGTATTTGTCCGAAACATCCACCATTGGCAATAGCAAGCATAATTGAAAAATATTATTCGTAATTATTAATACTAATAAACCAACAATGTTGCTTCTTTGTTTAATTCAACTGAGATGTGCTTGTCAAAATTTTTATAAAACGGTATAAACATGGTTGTACTTGTATCAATTTATTTGTTAACTATCTTGCTCAGAATTTTCCATGGTTAATCAAGCCATGGTTTAAAAAATGCGCCTCATACCTTAACTACGGTATTTTTAGTAGTATTATTTTTAGCAAAGCTAGCAAAATTTGCGTGCAAATTATGCGTCCGGAATTTCTGGCTCAACCAATTTTTTTAATTTTTCCAAAGAATCTTGCCATCCCAAATAACACATCTCTTTCGGAATACTTACCGGTATATTTTCCTGTAATATGTTTATCTCTGTACCGCACGAAACTGTTTTTAACCAAACAGAAGTAGTTATTTCTCCGGGTAAATTTGGGTCGTCAAATGTGTCGGTATACTTTATAAATTCATTGGGTTTAAGTTCAATATATTTTCCCCCAAAAGACTGACAGTTACCAGTAGTAAAATTAATAAAAGACATTTTGAAAGTACCACCTATTTTTACTTCCATAGTATGAACTATGCATAAAAAACCATAAGGGGGAAGCCATGATGCCATGGCGTTTGCATCGGTAAATGCACGATAAATTTTTTCGGTAGATGCTGTTAGCACCCTATGTAATAATACGCTATTCTCTGTCATAATTTTATCTTTATATTGTAAGTATTATTTAGCCTGCTGGTTGGGCATATTGAACATCCAGCGAATTCCGTATTTGTCTTTACAAGTACCCCAATAACCCCAAAATTCATCATGGGGTGCAACCCCATCTTTTCCACCTTCAGCAAGTTCATTATACAGGCAATCAGCTTCTTCTTTAGTGTCTGTATTTAAACTAATAGTAATATTATTGCCTTCAACTAATTGGTGTCCCATGCTTTCAAGCATATCGGTCGCCATAATTTCGGTTCCCCCCAATATCGGTAATGCAACATGCATTACTTTGTTTTTCTCTACTTCTAAAAGTTCAGGCATACCGGCTTTAGCCGGTATATCTTTCATTCGCATAATTGGAGCAGAAAATTCCGATTTGAATACTTTTTTATAAAAGTTAAATGCTTCTTCAGTATTTCCCATGAAGTTGAGATAAATTGATACGTGTGCCATAATAACTTTATTATTAATTTTTTTTATATTTTTAGTTATAAAAACAAAAAATGCTAGCTATGTATTAGTTAGCCTACCTCATCTTGTATTGTAATTTCTTAGGCAGTTTTGCCACTTTCAAACCTCTTTATAATGCCCGCAATGTGAGCATTACTAAATGTGCTCTTTTTCTTATTTAGAGTTTAAAATTATACCATTTTGTCTACTTTTAAATCGTATTTTTTAAGGGGAGCTTACATTCCTCCGGAACCGCTGCCTGGCTTTTTGATAAAGTTAAATATTAAGAACCAAAGCTGGGCTTTATTTGTCAAGCACCAAACCGCAGTACAACAGAATTATCGCTGCTGATTGCTCCAATGTCGAGC